>Ga0247805_1000116_pt1 | contig 57960 bp, 48 predicted proteins | sample UWRJL044104R1_FD_180930 | JGI IMG/M metagenome (GOLD analysis project Ga0247805, IMG submission 180930) | Plant litter microbial communities from Arlington Agricultural Research Station in Wisconsin, United States - UWRJ-L044-104R-1 | ecosystem: Environmental > Terrestrial > Plant litter >...
AGCACCTTCTTCTTTAGCAGCAGCTAAAACTTCAGAAGCTAGTTTTTGAGCCATAGATTTCTCATTTCTTCTACGTGCATAAAGTATCATCCACTTCATTGCCATAGAGATCTTACGATCTGGTCTGATTTGCATTGGAATTTGGAATGTAGCTCCACCTACTCTACGGCTACGTACTTCTACGTGAGGCATAACGTTTGTTAAAGCATCTTTCCAGATTTCTACTGAAGATTTTTCAGCGTCTTGTTTCTTAGCTTCTACAATGTCCATTGCATCATAGAATACTTTGAAAGCAGTTGATTTTTTACCATCCCACATTAGGTTGTTCACAAAACGTGTTACCAATTGGTCGTTAAACCTTGGATCTGGCAAAAGAGGTCTTTTCTTGGCCTGTCTTTTTCTCATTTCTTCGTTTTTTTGTTAATCATTATCGGTTTCACCCTTTAATTCATAACTGTTTTAAGATTACTTTTTTGCTTCTTTTGGGCGTTTAGCACCATACTTAGATCTTCTTTGCGTTCTTCCTGCAACACCTGACGTATCAAGCGCTCCACGAACGATGTGGTATCTAACTCCTGGTAAATCTTTTACCCTTCCACCCCTAACTAATACTATCGAGTGCTCTTGTAGATTGTGTCCTTCTCCAGGGATGTAAGCATTTACTTCATTTCCATTTGTCAAACGTACACGCGCTACTTTACGCATTGCAGAGTTTGGTTTTTTTGGAGTAGTAGTGTAAACACGCGTACAAACACCTCTTCTTTGAGGACAAGAATCTAAAGCAACCGATTTACTCTTCTTAGTTATCTGAGTTCTTCCTGTTCTTACTAATTGTTGAATTGTTGGCATAATTAATACTAAAAATTTCTTATATATTAAATTCCCGCTTTTTACGGGGTTGCAAATGTAATAAATATTTTTAACGAAACAAATCATAATCCATTAATTTTCAATCAGATTAATATTCGTTTGGTTTTTATAGAATAGAAAATGGTTTTTTGCGTTACTTTTACGAAGACTCCAAAAAGGCCAATAGTTTATCATCTAGCCCCGATTGCAGAGAAAATCCTTTTCTTTTTTACTTTAAAAAAGAAAAGATTGAAACGGAAAGCGGGAAAATGGTTTCCGATAGGCCCGAGCCTTTCGCTCCTAACAATTCGAACAGCTTGAAAAAATTTCTTCTATTTATTTTCACCTTTTTTTACCTGAATAGTTTCGGCCAGAATTTGCATTTGACAATTGACGCTGAAAATGAAAAAGCAAAAAAAACAATCGATTCCTTGAACTACAAGAAGGAACACGAAAATGCAAGATCGGTTATTGATGAGGGAAATTTGGTTTCGAGTAAATTGACCAAGCTTGGATTTATTGAAAATGAGATCTTGCAAACAAAAAAACTCAACGACAGTACTTTTCATTTTGGATTTGTTGTCGGAAAAAAAACAGATTTCATACATATATATATAGGTGGGCAATTTTCGAGTTATTTTGACGGCAAGAAAGACACTTTGAAGATTCGTTTTGAAGAAACGGAAAGCTTTTTGAATGAGACCTTGGGGAAATTGGAACGGAAAGGTTTTTCGTTGGCACGATTAAAACTGGTGAATTTTAAAAAAGACAAGAATGTTCTTTTTGCAGAATTATCCATAGAAACCGGAAACCAGCGGGAGCTCAACGATATTGTCATCAATGGTTATGAGAAATTTCCGGAAGGTCACAAGAAAAACATCAAGCGTCTTTATCGGAACAAAACATTCAATCAGGAAAATTTGAAGAAAATCTATGATGATTTCAATAAATTCCGATTTGTGAATCAGACGCGATATCCTGAAATCTTATTTACAAAGGACACGACGAAAGTTTACGTGTATTTGGAAAAATCCAAGCCGAATAAATTTGACGGCTATATCGGCTTTTCGAATGACGATGAAGACAAGGTAAATTTTAATGGCTATTTGGATTTATTGCTTGTGAATTCCTTGAATGTTGGTGAGGAATTTACATTGTATTGGAAAAGCGACGGAAACAAACAGCGTACGTTCAATGTCGGTATTGAACTACCTTATATTTTCAAAAGCCCGTTTGGCCTGAAGGCGAGTTTGAATATCTTCAAACAAGACAGTACTTTCCAGAATACCAAAACCGCTATTGATCTGGGCTATTATTTCAATTACAATACGCGATTGTATGTTGGCTATCAATCGACAGAATCAAGTGACATTCAAAACACCAATAATTTCAGCATCAGCGATTTTGAGAATTCTTTTGTGACAAGCACTTTTGAGTTTCTGGATTTCAAGACTGATGATTTTCTATTTCCTGAAAAAACTAGAATCAGCCTTAAAGCCGGTTTGGGGAAAAGGTCTTCAAAATTAGAATCGAACAACCAGACTTTTCTCGATTTCAATATCAAGCACAATATTTATTTGAACGAGAAGAACAGCTTTAACATAAAAAGTCAGAATTTTTATTTGCAGAGCGATAACTACATCATCAATGAATTGTATCGTTTTGGCGGCATCAATTCGATTCGGGGATTTAACGAAAACAGCCTTCAAGGAAACCTATTCACGTCCATACTCACAGAATACCGCTATGTTTTGGCACCAAGCATTTATGTGCATTCCATATTGGATTATGGTTATTACCAAGACAGGACTTCGGGAATCAACGACAGGCTTCTCGGAATTGGTTTCGGATTTGGATTGCTAACCAAAAATGGACTATTGAATTTGGTATATGCAAATGGAAGCACGAAAGACCAGACTGTGAAACTTTCAAATTCAATTATTCACATTAGTTTTAAGACAATGTTCTAATTTTCTTACATTATATTCATAGTCTTTGATAATATACTGAATTATTTTCAATTATTTTTATTTTTTTTAATTGGTAAGTTAACAATTTCTTAAGAAATTTGATCATAACTAAATCAAATTGATATGAAATCGAAATTAACAAATTACTTAGCACTATTATTGGTGCTATTTGCGCAAATTACATTTGCTCAAGAAAGGACTGTTACTGGTAATGTTTCCGACAGTAATGGGCTTCCACTTCCGGGAGTTAGCGTCATGATCAAAGGAACATCAACAGGAACCCAAACCGACTTTGATGGTAATTTTTCTCTTCCTGCATCACCTACTCAGGTTTTGATCTTCACTTATATTGGAATGAAGACCCAAGAAGTTACCGCTTCGTCAGCCAATTTAAAAGTAAACTTATTGGATGATGCTACAGAACTGGAAGGAGTTGTAGTGACTGCTTTTGGAATTAAAAGAAAGCCCAAGGATCTAGGCTACTCGGTTAGCAGTGTGAAAAGCGAAGAGCTTACCGAGACCGCTGAACCGGACTTGCTGCGTTCATTGAATGGTAAAGTTGCCGGAGTAAACATTAATGTTACGAATGGTGTAGCAGGAGCTTCCAATCAGATAACTATTCGTGGTGTGAACTCATTTAATGGAGACACACAGCCTTTGATAATTGTAGATGGGGTACAATATAGCAATAATGAAATCACCACCTCTAGCCAAGTTACAGGAGGCGGGTCTTATCAAAATGGACTATCAAGTATAGATCCCAACGATATCGCAACCTTCAACGTTCTTAAAAGTGCGGCCGCCGCGGCTTTATATGGATCAAGAGCTCGTAATGGAGTTATTGTAATTACAACCAAATCGGGTGCTGGAAGATCAAAACAAGGTAAAAAATTAAGTGTTAATGTAGGTACAGCAACTTATTTTGAAGATATTGCAAACCTTCCAGATTACCAAAACACTTATGGAGCCGGATCTAATTTTAATTATTCGAATTCTAATGGCTCCTGGGGACCTCGCTTTGATTCTATGGAAACCATACCAACATGGCAGCCACTTTTGGATGCTTTTCCCGATCAATTTGGACCTACTGTTCCCTATGTGGCTAAGCCAAACAACGTGAAAGATTTATTTAAAACCGGTACTGTAACTGACAACACCTTAGGTTTAAGCTATTCAGGAGATGATGGAAACTTCAATATGACCATCTCCGATATGAAACAAGATGGCTATATTCCGTTCAACACCTTTGATAGGACATCTGTTTCAGTTGGTGGAAATTTCAAATTACCGAATGGACTGACTGTTGGCGGTAATATGAGTTATTCAAAAACCAAGCAAGTAGGAGGCTTTTTTGGTGAGAATCAATTTGACGGCTCTTCATCATCTTTTGCAAGAGCTCTTTTCTTGGCTAGAAACTGGGATTTGAATTTACCGTATGTAAATCCTGTCACTGGAGCTTCTGTAACACCACTTGCAGGCCAGTTTGATCATCCCTTATGGTCATGGGAGCACGATAAGATAACGACTGACACACATAGAACTGTTATTGGTCTTAATGCAAGCTATAGTCTAAATGAGAACATTACCGCTTCTTATAGAATTGGTATGAATCGTTATAATTTAGAAAGACAAGAAATTCGTGATTTAGACTCGAGAGCCGAAGGAGGTTTGGGATCTATTACTTCTGATAATTTTACTAACGAAGATATAGAATCAACATTCCTGATAAATTTCGATTACAAATTGAGTGAAGACTTTGGATTTCAAGGTATTTTAGGAAATAATATCATTCAAAATGAAAACAGCAGGATAGCCTACTATGGAAAAGAACTAGTATTGCCTAACATTTTTACCATGGGTAATACAAAAAACATTTCAAACCTCTTGGATGAAAGAGCACGCAAAAGAAATGTAGGTGTTTTTGCTGATATAACATTTTCTTTCAGAGAGTTTCTATTCTTAAATGCTACTGCAAGAAATGATTTTAGTTCATCACTCCCTAAAGACAACAATTCTTATTTCTATCCTTCTGTAAGTGGATCATTTATTATTACCGAAGCTTTAAAACTAGATAGTAAGGTTTTGAGTTTTGCTAAATTAAGAGCGGCCTATGCTAAAGTTGGAAATGATGCTCCGGCCGAATTTATAAACGTAACTTTTGATCAAGGAAATGCTTTTAACAACACTCCAACAATAAGAAACAATTTATTTCTTCCTGACCAAAATATTACACCAGAATTTACCACAGAATTAGAACTTGGAGCTGATGTTGAATTATTTAGCAGAAGAGTTATAGTAGATTTTAGCTGGTACAAGAAAGAAACTACCGATTTGATTACTCCTGTAACAGTTCCTGCTTCAAGTGGATATCCTACCTTAAGAACTAATGTTGGAGGAATGACTAATAAAGGTATTGAGATTGGTTTGACTTTGATTCCGATTAGAACAGAAAATTTTACTTGGACCATTGCCTCTGTCTTTACCAAGAACAAGAATGAAGTTACGGAACTTATCGAAGGGGTTGATCGTATTCAATTAGATCCAAATGAAGTCGGATACCTTATAAAAGGTCAACCTTTTGGTGTGTTTTATGGATCAAGGTTTGCAAGAGATGCAAATGGCAACTATCTAATAAATCAATCAGGTGGTGGAATTATCCAAGATCTAACACCAGGTATCATTGGCGATCCAAATGCTGATTTCAAAATGAGTGTTACCAATACATTATCCTACAAAGGTTTTAGCTTGAGAGGCCAATTTGACTATAAAAAAGGAGGCGATGTTAAATCTACAACCATAGAATCATTGCTTGGTCGTGGAGTAACTAAAGACACCGAAAATAGAGAAGGTACTTTTGTAATTCCTGGATTTTATGGAGACAGCAATGGCCAACCTATCCTTGACGGAAACGGTAATCAAATTCCAAATACTGTACAGCTCAGTATGAACGAATTGTATTTCTCTCCAGCAGGAGGAAATACCTTTGCAATTAATAGTGTTGACGAAGCGTCAATTTATGACGGAACTGTTTTCAGGTTAAGAGAAGCCAGCTTGACCTATGACGTCCCTAAAAAGTTCTTAGAAAAAACTCCATTTGGCGGTATAAGCTTTGCTATTGTTGGAAGTAACTTATGGTACTTTGCTCCAAATGTACCAAAACATACAAATTTTGATCCTGATACGGCCAGCTATGGTTCTGGTGTACTTCAAGGTATTGAAGTTTCTTCAGCCCCTACAGCAAAAAGATATGGATTCAAACTTAATTTAACTTTCTAAAAAAATTAATATGAAACTTTTCAAAAATATAAAAACTAATAAGAGTAGAACAGCTCTACTTGCACTCTCAATCTTAGCGATTGGTTGTAGCGATTTTATTGATGTAGATACGGATACCGATAATCCAACTATTGCACCATTAGACTTACTGTTAACTGGGACGCAAGTTGATTTGAACGATATCACAGATTTTCAAAACTTCACAGGAACCATTTTAAGTGTTTATACGCATCAGGGAACTTCCAGAGAAGAACAAGATCAATACGGTACTAAGACGGACAATATTCAAATGAATAATGATTGGAACAGCATCTACTTGACCTTAAAAAATGTGGAAACCATCATCAGCCAAGGTACAGAATCCGGTGACTTGGTATATGTTGGAATTGCACAAATGGAAAAAGCCTACATAATGTCTGTAGCTGTAGACCTTTGGGGAGATGTTCCTTATTCAGAAGCAAGTCAACTGGAAGGCGGCATTGTTAGCCCAAAATTTGATGATCAGAAAGAAATCTATGCTTCTATCTTAGACTTGATTGAGACTGCAAAAGGAAACATTGCCAGTGGCGAAGGCACTGAAATACCTGGTGAAGATGATTTGTTCTATGGTGGAAATACTGATAAATGGATCCGATTTGCAAATACATTTAAATTAAAACTATACAATCAGACACGTTTAGCACCCGAATTTGATCAAGCTGGTTTTGATGCATTAATTGCGGAAAATAAATTTTTTCTTTCAAATGGAGATGATTTTCAATTCTTACAAACAAGTAATCTATCTCCAACAGATGAACGAAACAAATTGTTCTTAGAATCCTATAACAGTACTCAATTTGGCACCTATATGAGTCCATGGTTTTATGAAATTCTAAAAGGTATGAATCCAAACATCCACAACAATAATCCAGATCCAAGGATTCCATATTACTTCTATAATCAATTAGCAGCTGGAGAATTCCCTCCAGACCAAGGTGATGCAGAAACAGGTGATCCAAAAGCAGATTATTGGGACAAATCTACAGGATTCTTTTCAATCCGATTTGGAAGTGTTGGTCCTAATAGAGATTTCAGTGCAGAAAATTCCTATACTTACCCAGGAATTTTCCCAGCCGGAGGCCGTTATGACGATGGTGGCGCTCAAGTTATGAGCGGAACAACTGCGACAGGAATTGCGCCACATCGTATCTTGACTTATGATGAATTTTTATACATCCAGGCAGAATTAATCCAAGTCGGAAAATTAACAGGTGATGTTACAACCAAATTACAGGATGCCATTACCGCTAGTTTCGCAAAAGTGGATCAAGTTGTTGCCGGAAATGGCTCGTCTCAAACTATTCCTGCTTTAACTGGCACTGCAGAAGTTACAACTTTTATTACCAATGTAATGGCAGAGTTTACGGCTGCAACCCCAGAAAAAAAGCTGGAAATAATAATGACACAAAAGTGGGTTGGAACTTTTGGAGATCCATTTGATCAGTACAATGATTATAGGAGAACCGGCTACCCTGTTTTAGCAAATCCAAAATCCACTTCAAGAGAATACCAACTGGATAATGCTGATGGCTTTCCTATTATCGATTCACAGACGGTGCAAAACAATGAATTTCAACTTTCATTCTTTTGGCCTCAAAATGAATTAAATACAAATCAAAATGCTCCGGGGCAAAAAAACCCTACCACTTACAAAATATTTTGGGATAACTAAAAAAAAAAAAAACGATCATGAAAAAAATAAAATTAATAGTAACGTTCCTGGCCGTAACACTGCTAGTTCCATCCTGCCAAGATGACGGTGGCGATTCAAAATTAGAGGTATCTCAAGGAGCCATTGCTGATGTTCAGAAAGACAACAGTACAGACAGTTTTATCGACTTAATAGCTATTAACGAAGGCGCTTCAATCAATATAGGTTTTACGGTTGATAAAAAATTAGGCGATGTTACTTCGATGGACGTCGTGGCTTTCTATATAAAGTCATCCGGTGAAACATCCAAAGGTGTGCTGTTTACAAACGTCACTACTTTTCCTGCTACTTTCAATATCACTCAAGAGGATTTGTATACTGCTTTTGATGTTTTGAACGTTCCAAGCGATTTTGAGGTTGGCGATCAATTGATCATAACTACTGATTTGACTTTGAGTAACGGAAACGTAGTCAACACAATCAACGACGAGGGTATTCCTAACTATGGTTCAAATTTATCAACACCGCCCTTTAGTCCTGTGCAATCCTACAATGTTGCTTGTCCTTCCGATTTAGCAGGAACTTACGAATTTTCTACTTCTAACATTGGCGAACCAGACGGAGGATTTGTAGCCGGACCAGTCACTGGAACGGTAACCTTTGCTCCTAAAGGTGGTGGTGTCTACGATATTTCTGATGGATCATTTGGTGGCTGGGAAGCTCTTTACGGCCCAGGAGATGCTACTGGAGTTACATTGATTGACATCTGTAATCAAATTAAATTCGGTGGTGCTGATGATTTTGGCGACACCTATACCATGACAAATTTGGTAGTCACCGGAAATCAGATTTCTTTCCATTGGGAGAATACCTATGGCGAATTTGGAGATACAACTCTTACACGAACTGACGGTACAGATTGGCCTCCACTAACATTATAAAAGCAACCCCAATAACACTAAAACCATCACCTAAAAAGTGGTGGTTTTTTTTATTACATTTGCACCATGGAAAAAGAGCATCAAATATTCGGAATTAGAGCAATCATAGAAGCTATTCAGGCAGGAAAAGAAGTGGACAAAGTATTTCTTCAGAAAGACGCGCAAGGCGAATTGATGAAAGACTTGATGAAAGTCATGAAACGCAACAACGTTAATTTCTCGTATGTTCCCGTAGAAAAGTTGAACCGATTGACCCCTAACAACCATCAGGGTGCCGTAGCAACCATTGCTCCAATCGCCTTCCAAAACCTGGAAACTCTTGTGGAACAAGTACTGGAAAGCGGAAAAACTCCTCTATTTTTAATTCTTGACCAAATCTCCGATGCACGAAACTTCGGTGCCATTATCCGTACTGCAGAATGTACAGGAGTAAATGGAATCATTGTTCAGAAAGCAGGTTCAGCTCCAGTTAATGGTGATACAGTAAAAACTTCTGCCGGTGCGGTTTTCAACGTGCCAATCTGCAAAGTAGAACATATCAAGGATGCCATTTTCTTCCTTCAAGGTTCGGGAATCAAAACCGTAGCAGCAACCGAAAAAACCGACTCAAATATTTACGACCTATCCTTAAACGAACCTTTGGCAATCATTATGGGGTCTGAAGACAGGGGGATCAATCCTTCCGTACTGAAGATTGTAGACGAAAAAGCCAAGCTTCCTATGTTTGGAACAATCGGCTCGCTGAATGTTTCCGTGGCCTGTGGCGCTTTCCTCTACGAAACTGTTAGACAAAGACAATAAAATTTAGATAAGATTGAAACCTTTTGACTTCTGATTTAATTAGGAGCAAAAGGCTTGTTTTGTGCTTGGAAACCATATTCCTGCTGCAGGAACTCGCTTTAAACTTGTTCGTCACAAGTTTAAGAGCTCAGACAATTCCAGCATCAGGGCTAGAAAACAATCATAAGGATTCATTTTTATCTTCAGGATCTCTATCAACCGGAACATCTTTGCTTTCCACAAAGTGGTACATTATCCTGAAGTTTTGAATTGAAGTGTTTTCGGGAATAATTTCCAGCTCAGGTTCAGGTTTTGGAGGATTTACAAAATTTCCATTTTCATCAAAACGTTCCAAAAACTTATCCCCCTCAGGATTAAAGTCTGGTTTTTCCCATTCGTACCGTATCATTTTCTGATATTCGGGTGTCTTATAAATCGCCGCAAAAACAAAACCTGTAATCAGACCGGCCAGATGCCCTTCCCACGAAATCCCTTCTTCCACATCCGGAAAAACATACCAGATCAGACTTCCGTAAAGCATCACAATCAAGAGTGAAAGTGCCACTAATCGGTAATATTTGGTCATGATCCCTTTGAAGAACATAAAACTTACCAGGACATAGATCAATCCACTGGCACCGATATGATAGGAATCTCTTGCAATAACCCAAGTCAAAAATCCAGACAGAAGGATTCCAAAACACATTATCTTAAAAAAATGTTCCCTGTAAAAATACCGCAAGGCGGCAACCAGCATAAATAACGGGATTGAATTATTGTAGAGATGTTCCATGCTTCCATGCAAAAATGGACTGAAGACAATCCCTCTCAGTCCGGTAAAAGTACGCGGATGAATTCCATATTCTGTAAGGTTGATTTTATAGGTGATTTCAACCCAAAACACAATCCAAAGCGACAACACGAACAAAAGTGGCAATACAAAAACGGATAGCGAAAACTTGAAGTGATTGTCGTTCATGGTGCATTTAGAAGTTTAGAATTTGGAAATCTTGCCTTGTATCGTTTCTTCAAGAATTTAACCAAAGTTTTTTTAATGCAATTTTGTCAGAAGCTTACAAGAATTGACATATATTCCTTTAGCCATGATTGCTCTAAAATTTGGGATGAAATTCACAAGCGACTATACTTCATAAAATAAATAATTGAGTAATTTTACACAATGGAAGCACCTTTGGCAGAAAGAATTCGCCCTCAGCAATTGGAAGATTACGTGAGCCAGTCGCATTTGGTTGGACCGAATGGCTCGTTGACGCATCAAATCTCGAAAGGAATCATCCCTTCGCTGATCTTTTGGGGACCTCCAGGAACAGGAAAAACAACACTTGCGCAGATCATTGCACAGGAATCAAAACGACCCTTTTATATTTTGAGTGCCATCAATTCCGGCGTGAAGGATATTCGTGATGTCATTGAAAAGGCAAAGCAAAGTGGCGGATTATTTACAGCCAAGAATCCTATTTTATTTATTGATGAGATTCATCGTTTCAGCAAATCACAGCAAGATTCACTTTTGGCAGCGGTTGAAAAAGGCTGGATTACCCTGATTGGTGCTACAACCGAAAATCCGAGTTTTGAAGTAATTCCCGCCTTACTGTCGCGTTGTCAGGTTTATATTCTAAATGCTTTTTCCAAACAGGATTTGGAAGCTTTACTGGAAAGGGCAATGAAAACGGATGTCTACCTAAAAGAAAAAAACATCCAACTGAAGGAAACCGAAGCTTTATTAAGACTTTCTGGCGGAGACGGCAGGAAATTGCTGAACATTTTTGAACTGGTAGTAAATGCATCCAATGAAGAGCAGATTGTAATTACAAACGATTTGGTTTTGCAATTGGTACAGCAGAATACGGTCTTGTATGACAAAACGGGCGAACAGCATTATGATATTGTTTCGGCTTTTATAAAATCCATTCGAGGAAGCGATCCAAATGGAGCGGTTTATTGGCTGGCAAGAATGATTGAAGGTGGCGAGGATGTAAAGTTCATTGCCCGGAGAATGCTTATCCTTTCAAGTGAAGATATCGGAAATGCAAACCCTACTGCTTTTGTCATGGCCAACAATACTTTTCAGGCTGTCTCTACAATTGGCTATCCCGAAAGCAGGATCATCTTGAGCCAATGCGCGGTTTATTTGGCTACATCTCCCAAAAGCAATTCTTCCTATATGGCAATTGGAACAGCCCAACAAATCGTGAAGCAGACTGGAGATCTGCCTGTTCCGATTCATTTGAGAAATGCACCAACAAAATTGATGAAAGAGCTGGGCTATGGGGAAGAATATAAATATTCACACGATTATCAGAATAATTTCGCTGAACAGGAATTTCTACCGGATGCCATTTCTCACACGCCAATTTACGTACCTGGAAACAATTCAAGGGAAAACGGAACGAGAGAATTCCTAAAAAACCGCTGGAAAGATAAATATGGTTATTAAACTCTGATTTCAGAGTTATGAATTCAGATTGTTATCAAAACTTGATATCCAACTTCTCAGAAATCAGTTTGTCATTTTCATAATATTCAAAAAACCATTCATTGTTTTTCTTGAAAACTACTCCGTTCTTGGTATCGGAAACTGCTGTATAATAATCTGCCTGCGAGGTCTTGAACATTTTCAACACTACTTTTGGAACAGTATCTACCAATTGAAAACCATTCGATATGGCTTGTGCAAAAAGCTGATTTGGATTGATTTTTATGTCCTGTTTTACAACTTCAACCGGTTGCACTTGCACTTGGGTTTCTTTTTTCTCAGGAGCCACAGCAGGCTTATTTCCACTGTATTTATAATTCAAAGCTTGGACAGATTCAAATGCTTCTGTCAGCGCTTCAACATACGCCAGTTTTCTGTCCTTTTCTTTACTGGAACCTTGCTTGGAAGTAAAAACTATATTGTTATTGCAATCAGTAAAAGTAATCTGCAACTTAGTAGTCAAGAAACTGCCCATATCCTTTACATTTACTGCCAGATAATCACATCTGTCATTATAGCTGATCCCCAAATTATCTTTTGCATAGAAAGCATTGAATCCGAATTTTTCTAAATTAAACTTTGTAAGCGTGTTCAACCTGTAGTCGTTTTCCTTTTTTTGGAATTCGAATTTTGTTGGCACAATTACGTAAGGATAATCATTTACATTCTGTGCAAAACCAGCAAAACTGAACAAAAGAGATAATAAAAAGTAGGTATATTTTTTCATAGTTATAATTTTAAAGAAAGTTTTTCAATGCCAATAAATGATTGATATGCTTGATGTTTTCTGGAACTTCGGCATTGCATTCATTGAACAGGATGGCATCTAAACCAGAACTCAATGCTCCCCTTATATCCGCTTCAATGCAATCTCCAATCATAATGCAATTTTCCTTTTTGGCTTTGGCCGAAGCAATTGCATGTTCAAAAATAATAGGATTTGGCTTTTTTACACCTGCTGATTCCGAATTGGTAATCGTTTGAAAATAACCTCCAATATTGGAATTCTTCAATTTGTTATTTTGAATTTCGTGAAAGCCGTTTGTAATGATGTGCAACCTGTATTTTGATTTCAGATAATCTAGAATCTCAATTGTGCCTTCAAAAAGATGGTTGTATTGTGGCAGATACTGGATGTATTCGTCGGCAAGGAAAAAAATCATTTCATCTTCGATTTCATACGACAACAAATCGAAAGTATCCTTCAATCTTCCATAGCGCAATTCCATTTGTGTAATCTCGTCTACACGGTAGCGTTCCCAATATTTTATATTGATGGGAACATAATGCGCTATGAACTGCTTGATATCAACTCCGATATTATGCTTTGTTAGCACATATTCAAAAGCCAAGGCAGAATTCTTTTCAAAATCCCACAGGGTATGATCCAAATCAAAAAAAACGTCTGAAATTTTTGCTTCCAATTTATTTGCCTTTAACAATTACTGCATCCTCGATATGGTAGATCCAATCTTCTACATCATTTTCATTTACCCTGAAATTACCTTCAAGGGTAACATATTGGTCGGTTTTCAATTTTGGCGTGGCACCCCTGAATTTAATTCCCATAATAGTTTCCGGACCTGCAGCTCCGCAGAAGAAACAAGAAGCAAATACGTTTTTACTCAAGGCAAACGATACATTGTCTATTGGAACAATAAAACCTGTCATTGCAATCCTCTTCTTGTTCTTTTGTTTCAAGAGCGGACTTATAACCGGATACATTACTTCCCCGTATTCCTTGTCTGCTTTTTTTACGAATTTGATCATTCCTAGCAATTTCCAATTCAAGGTATCAATAGCCGTTGGAGCCGTGATTACGTCTGCACCAAAATTCGTAGGGAAAAAGGATGCTGTTTCCAAATTACTTGCTTTCGGAGAAGCTTGAGTCTTATTACTTTTTAAAGAGAAACTAGTCTCCAAAACCAAAAGGCTGATCAATAAAAAGGCTGAAAAAATTATCTTACGCATTTGCTAAAGTTTTTGAAATATTTAATCGGTATGCTTTTATTGCTGGAATTAATGCTGCAATAACCCCTACAAAGATAGTCACTAAAAATAAAACTCCTTCTTTTTCCAATGCAAAAGCAAAAGGATCAAAAGTCATCTTATATTCTTGCTCTGTTGTAGATGAAATCAGCCACAACCCTACTCTACCAACAATTGTACCAAGAACAAATCCTGTCACGCAAAGCAAGAGGCTTTCAAAAAGTACCAATCCTAACAATTGCGACCTGCTTGCTCCACTGACTCTCATCAAGGCAAATTCATATTTTCGTTCCTTCAATGTATTATACAAGGCTATGAAAATGCTGATGCCCGAAATAAGCATGATGCCGTAGGCAAGATATTCCAAAGCCTGCAATCCAATTCCGAACAATGAAAACAACCTGTTGATTTCTACAGCTGGAGATGCGGCCTGCATATCAGTGTTCTGCGCTATCAGCCTTGGCCACAGGACGAATCCCATCTTGTTTTTGAATTTTATCAAGACTGCCGTTATCTCTTTTCCTTCTTCGCTTATTTCATCGTGATGATGTTCATCTCCTTCTTTATGGACATGACCTTCTTCACCATGCTCAACATGATGATGCTCCTCATCTTCTTCGTGAACATGTCCTTCTTCACCATGTGCAGGATTTTCAGGATGTGTTTCTTCGTAATCATGGCTGTCGTGCATCGCCCATACACTTTGAATATTGGATAGGATCAAATTATCAATTACTTTCCCTGTGGGACTTGCAATTCCAGAAACCACATAGGCAAATTCCTCATGTACTTCTCCTTCTTCTGCATCGCCATGCGAACCGAAAAATGTATCGCCAACTTTTATATTCAATTTCTTCGCAATTTCACTTCCGACAACCACTTCGAAATTCTTGCTGAAGATTTTTCCAGCCTCAACTTTTGCTCCAAATTTTCCCAGATAATCCGGTGTTGTTCCTACAATTTTAAATCCTCTGTAATTATCACCGAAAGCTAATGGAATAGCAGTTTTCACAAACGGATGCTTCATCCATATTTTAGCTTCATCATAACTTATATTTCCTGTTGGAGCATCCACTTGATAGACAGCGGAAAGTATAAGTTGCAAAGGACTCCCCTTTGCACCTATAACCAAATCTACGCCATCTATATTGCTGGAAAATTGTTTTTCAAATTGCTCCTGCAATAAAATCAATAGTGAAATTATGGCGACACTTGCTGTCAACAAAATTACACTTAAAGCCGTATTCAGCGGTTTGAACCAGATGTTCTTCCAAGCTAATCTTGCAATCATTATAAAGAAATTTGGTTAGGAAATCTATCTTTCAATCTTTGGTCGTGGGTTACAATTACCAAGGAAGCTTTATATTCACTTGACAGATTACTCAACAGGTCGGCAACTTTAAATGCATTTTCATCATCCAGGCTTGAAGTTGGCTCATCAGTCAAGAGCAATCTTGGCTCGTTGATCAAGGCTCGTGCAATGGAAACTCGTTGCTGTTGGCCAATGCTCAATTGCGAGGCAAGCTTATACATTTGATCTTCCAGATCCAATTGCTTCAAGAGTGATTTTGCTTTTTCTTCTGCTTTTCTTCCTGTAGCAAGCCAAGAAGCCAAGACTACATTTTCCAGAACTGAAAGTGCTTCCACGAAATGGGACTGCTGCAAGACGAGCCCGATATTTTTTCCCCTGAATTGATCCAATTGTTTTTCAGAAAGACTTGAAATTTCTGTTTCTCCTATGGAAATGGTTCCATTCTTTGGACGAAGCAAACCGCCAAGCAAATGCAGCAAAGTTGTTTTTCCTTTTCCAGAACCACCCGTAATCAAGAGTGCTTCGCTATTTTCAGTTCGAATATCCGGAAAAACAAAATTCACTTTCCCAGCGTATGAAAAAGTGATATTTTGAGTTTGAATCATAAGTAATTTCTTTTTTCACAAGAGCTTGCAAGATAAGAATTACTTGGCAAAAATATGTTAACCAAAACTTATAAAAGTCGGCAAATCCAGAAGATGTTATTTATCCAGATAGGCAAAAATCTCATCCGTGGTTTTAAAATCCCGCCTTTTAAAATGCTCATTATCTCTTTTATTGATGTAATCGATCAAATCTTGTTTGGGGCCAGAACTCCAGAAATTAAAAAGATTCTGTACTCGATCGTCTTCCTTTATGAAAACTCCACTTACCAAGCTTCCGTTTTGTGGCCTGGAGGAACTGTCATAGATTTTCATCTTGCCAGAATATAAAACCCTGTAAAGTAATTTACTGTTATCAATACTCTCAAATTCAGTAAGACTGTTATGCTTGTCTGCCAAAACAATTTTTCCGATGCTTTCATTTGGAATTTTTATTGCTTGGATTCCATCATCAAACAATGCTGAAAAGTTTTCCTTTATCCTGTAATTCAAACTGACCATCCCGATTAAGGTGTCTTTGGATTTAAGTATGATTTTTCCTGGATAATACTGTTCTTCTTCCGGCTGGATGATGTAATTCCCATTAAAATCAAAAACAGCTTGGGAGTAAGAAAAGTTACTTGCGAACACCAGAAACAAAACAAAATAATACGGTTTTAAGGAAATTGTTTTCATGATCTTACGTTTTAAAGGTTTTGAATCAAAATCCAATAATTGTGCCACAAAAGATTAAAAAATGCCTTCATCCATAAAACTATAGTACCCATTTTCAGTAATGATGATATGGTCCAGAACATTTATATCCAAATTCTTGCCGGCATCTTTGAGCTTTCTGGTTATTTGCTTGTCGGCATCGCTTGCCTTGAGCACACCGGAAGGATGATTATGTGTGAGGATAATGGCTGTTGCATTGTATTCGAAAGCGGTTTTAAATATCAATCGTATATCAACAACGGTTCCTGTTATTCCACCTTTGCTCAGTTGGGATTTATAGATTACTTTATTGGAATTATTGAGGTATAAAATCCAGAATTCCTCATGAGGCAGTTCGCCAATTATCGGCTGCATAATATTGAAAACGGTCCTGCTCGAAATAATTTTTGTAAGTTCGGTGGTTTCTTCGGAACGACGGCGTCTGCCGAGTTCCATTGCCGCGATGATGGTGATGGCTTTTGCTTCGCCAATTCCTTTAAAGGCTGTGAGTTGCTGTAGGGATAATTTCCCCAAGGCATTGAGATTTTCTACACTTACCAAGATGCGTTTGCTCAAATCTACCGCACTTTCACTACGGCTTCCTGAACCAATAAGAATGGCTATTAATTCGGCATCGCTCAAAGCACTTTTGCTTTTGAGCATTAATTTTTCACGTGGCTTGTCGTCTTCTGCCCAATGCTTGATTGAAAGGAGAATATTTTCTTCCATACTTTTTGGCGTTTAATTATTTTAAATGGCTTATAATTCTTTGATACTTAAACTTTATTTTTTCCGTTTCAACTATCAAATACTAAAGTATGAAATCATTTTATATCTTGTTGCTTTTTGTCGGATTTTCTTCGCCCTCAATTGAAAAAGATTTTGCCGAAAAACTTTCAGACGCAGCCATCTCAATAACGAAGGATAAAGTCAGCTACGACCCTAAATATGTTTCAATCCCGTATCCGAACGGTGATGTTCCAAAAGACAAAGGCGTTTGCACGGATGTTGTGATTCGTTCCTACAGGAAATTGGGTATTGACTTGCAGAAAGAGGTGCATGAGGATATGAAGAAGAACTTTTCACTCTACCCGAAAACGTGGGGATTACGAAAAACAGACACCAATATCGACCATCGAAGAGTCCCCAATTTGCAAGTTTTCTTCACCAGGAAAGGAAAAAGTCTAAGTATTTCCGACAAAGCTTCCGATTATAAGACGGGTGATCTGGTAACTTGGATGATTAATGGAAAGTTACCCCATATTGGCATTGTGACCAACAAAAAATCGGCTGATGGAAAAAGAAACCTCATTGTCCATAATGTTGGAGCCGGACAGGTTCTGGAAGATTGTCTTTTCCGATATGAAATTACAGGACGTTATCGTTTTCAAAAGCCCTAACATTTCCAGAAAAGCGAATAGAATGTTCTCTAGCCCAGATTGTAGGGGAAATAAAAAGTCCCGAGGGTTTCGGGACTTTCTATCGCAACGGAAAGCGGGAATATGGAAAAATAAATTCCCAAACGATTCGCTCCTAGATAAGATTCTTCACTTCATCAAAATTCAATCCACCATAGTTGCCGGAACTCATCAAGAGCAGGGCAATTTTCTCGGTATCGAATTTCAAATGGTATAAAAACTCCTTGAAAGCTTCAGGATTCGTATAGATAATCAAATCCTCCCTATTAAAGGATTGGGCGATCTGTTCGTAAGTCACTTCCTCTAGTTGCTTGATTTTTACAGCATCTGGTGAGTAGAAAACCACTGCTACATCTGCAGCATCAAGCGCTCCTTCGTATTCTTTCAGGAATTCTGCATTCAACGAACTGTAAGTATGAAGCTCCAAACAAGCAATGAGTTTCTTGTCTGGATATTGCTGCTTTACGGCTTTGGTTGTCGCCGAAACCTTGCTTGGTGAATGGGCAAAATCCTTGTAGGCAACGTTATTTTCGTTTGAAGCGATCTTTTCAAGACGTTTTGAAGCGCCTTTGAAACTGGCAATTGCTTCGTAGAAATCGGCTTCGTCCACACCCATATTTTGACAGATCCATTTTGCTCCGGCAAGATTGTTCAGATTATGGGCTCCAAAAACTTCGATTGGCATTGCTCCATCTGGTGTTTCGAGCAGGGTTGTTCCGTTTTCAACCGTATATCTTGGAGTGGAATAAGGTAATTTTCGGATAGGATTGATAGCAGCTTCCGCGACCCTTTTTACTTCCGAATCATCTTCGTTGTAAACCAATATTCCACCGTTTGTAATTTTTTGAATGAAGATTTCAAACTGCTCTACATAATTTTCATACGTTGGAAAAACGTTGATATGGTCCCAAGCAATTCCTGAAATCAAGGCGATATTAGGTTGATACAAGTGAAACTTCGGACGCCTGTCTATTGGAGACGACAAGTATTCATCTCCTTCCAAAACGATAAAATCATTTTCTTCCGTAAGATGTACCATCGTGTCAAAACCTTCCAGTTGTGCTCCAACCATATAATCTACATTGATATTATGGTAATGCATTACGTGCAAAATCATTGAAGTAATGGTTGTTTTTCCGTGCGATCCACCAATAACAACACGGGTTTTGTTTTTTGATTGCTCGTATAAAAATTCCGGATACGAATAGATCTTCAGTCCGAGTTCCTGGGCCTTCAAAAGTTCTGGATTATCAGCCTTGGCATGCATTCCTAGAATTACGGCATCAATATCGGACGTGATTTTTTCAGGAAACCATCCCATTTCTTCCGGCAGGATTCCTTTTTTCTCCAGTCGTGTTCGGGAAGGTTCAAAAATAGCATCGTCGCTACCGGTAACTTTGTATCCTTTATTGTGCAAGGCCAAGGCTAGATTGTGCATCGCACTTCCGCCGATAGCTATAAAATGTGTTCTCATTTTTTAAGTTTATGAGTTTAAATGTTTGTAGTTTATAAGTTTTTGGCACAATGCCTTTTAAACCTTTACTCTATTTTTCAAATTCTCTTTTCAATTGTTCGGCTTTTTTTGGCTCCTTTAATTTTTTCAAATATAAATCATATAATTTTTGAAATGTGGTTTTTGAATTCCCAATCTCATAAGCCTGCCTGTAATTTCTTTCGGCTACTTTATACCGGTCGAAATACTCCGCAATTTTTCCTTTTGCAAGATAACCATCAACGGGTGAAAGTTGCTGTAATTCCTCGGCATATTTAGTTGCTTTTTTTTCGCTTCCGCCAATAATTCCGGGTAGTTGAAGGTATAATTCTACCAAAGCCCAGCGTGCATCAATATGTTTTGGGTCTAATTTGGCAGCTGTTAAAAAAGCCGTTTCTACATCTCCTATCATTCCCAATGCCTTGAATTTATTGGCCTCCTTTGCCTTCATTCCCATTGCTCCGCCAAATTTATAATGATAATTTGCATTTTTAGGAAATTGATTTTTTAGCTTCTCGTAATAAGCTATCGCTTTGTCCCAATCTTTTGAATACCCGGCGATATCTCCAAGGTATTCTATTGTTTTGGTGTGATTTGGATTCGCTTCAAGATACTTCTCAAAAATTGATTCTGCCTGTGGATATTTCTCCTGCCTGAAGAGCTTTTCAGCCTTTTCAAAATCAGAAGCCATCATTTGGATGGAAAACAAAAAGATAAAAAAGTGTACAAGCTTCATATTCCTAAATTGATGTTCAAAAATAGTAAAATGCTGATAGAAAAGATTTATTTTTAGAAAATGTTTGGCACTGTTCCAACCTTTTCCTAGAAAAGATACTCCATAGTATAAACACCTCTTTATGAAAAATATTTTACTCCTTTTGGCAGTGCTTTCTTCTTCAATAATTTTCGGACAAGATTTCGACAAGCAATGGAAAATCGTTTATCAGTATGAGCTGGACGGAAAAATAAAATCTGCCCAAGAAGAAGTGCAGGACATTTACAAAAAAGCCAAGCGAAAAAAAGAGGAGATTCAAATCATCAAGTGTTTTTTCTATTTGTCAAAATTTGAGCAGGTCTTTGATGAAAAAGCCCAAATGACGATTATTACCAATTTGAAAAAAGAAATCAAGGATGCAAGACCGGTTTCAAAAGCCGTACTGAATCATATTTATGGTACCATTCTACAGAATTACTATAACAACTATCATTACAATATATCAAGAAGAACCGATTTAGAAAAGCAAAAAAGCACCGATTTCCTGACTTGGACAGCAAGCGATTTTTTTAAAGAAATGGACAAGGCCTTTTCTGAATCAATCGAAGATGAAAAAGTTCTCCGGGCAACTTCTCTTGACTCCTATAAAGCTATTTTTGAAATTTCACCTTATACGGATGCCCGAAACTACAGCCTGTATGATTTCTTAATTGAAAAAAGCAGTGCTTATTATAAATCAAAAATCGAGAACTGGACTTACAGGAACAAGCCGGAAAGCAGAAGTTTGCTTGAAGATTTATATCAAAATTCAAAGTTTTTTGTTGGGCTGAAAGTGGACAACCTTTCGGATGAAAATCTGAAAAAACTCTTGAAGTTACTCCAAAGAAATGAAAAATACTATCTAGAATATAATCCCGAAAAAGCTGACCTGGCTTGTTATGAAAGACTCAAATACATTTATTCTGTTTATTTCGATAAGGATTTGTATCAAAAAAGCATTCTTGAGCTGGAGAAAAAAACGTCAAGTATTCTTTTAAAGCAGGATCTGCGGGTTGAAAGGGCTGAACTTTATGCCAGTCAAGCATCAAAACAATCCGAAATCAATTTTCATAAAAAAGCATTATCCCTTATTGACACCATTTTTACAGCAAAAAGCAATCAGAATGCAATGTACAAAGCTGAAACATTAAGAAACAACATCATTCGAAAAACACTAAGCATTCGTTTTCAGGAAACAATTTATCCAAATGAAAACACAAGGGCTTCTATCAGCTTTAAAAATGTTGATTCCATCAAGATAAGCTATTACCGTTTTCCGGTAAAGAATAACGAATGGCTTGATTATAATTACTACTACGACAGGGAAAATAAAATCAATAAAGATTCCTTGATTGTAGCCTTTAAAAACAAAAGCATCCCTATTAAAAGCTATAGCAAAAAGCTTCCCGAAAAAACTGATCATTTTGAATATTCCACCGAAATTTTATTAGAGAAAATGGATGTGGGGAATTATCTGGTTTTTATTGAAGCTAAAAATGAAGTTGCTTCTGAAACTGATGCTTATACCTACGGAACTATTTCCGTTTCTAATTTTATGGCTATTGAAGATACCGATGATCAATATAACCTTTTATATGTTTTAGATCGGAAAACCGGAAAACCATTAGCCGATGTGGCTATTAAAAGTGAAGACGAGACAGTAAAGACAAATAATTCGGGAAAAGCATTCCTGAAAAAGCGAGAATTTATAGCCCATAAAAAATATAAAAACCAGTTGACAGTAATAAAAGGCAGCGACACAATTATCCAGAAATACGATAGAGCTTTCCTACCTACCAGTTCAATTAATGAGGAAGATAATGAAGAGGAAGATTATAATCATTTGGAAGCAAAAGCGATGGTATATTTCGACAGGGCCATCTATCGTCCCGGGCAAAAAATGTACTACAAGGGCATCCTGCTTCAAAACAAGAAAAATGTAAAAAGCGTTGTTCCCTATGCAAGTGTCCATATCAAGTTTCAAGATGTAAACGAAACTACTTTAAAAGAATTTGATGTTCAGACCAATGAATTCGGTTCTTTTTCAGGTGAATTTGACATCCCTAAAAACACCTTGACAGGGCAGTTTCTTATGACGGTTGATGAAGCGGACAATATAAGGATTGACAAAAAACACTATGATGCTGAAGAAAAAGAGCACAGATTTTGGAATAATGTGGAATTTGAAGACAGCCAATTCACTTTTCAAGTGGAAGAATACAAGCGTCCTACTTTTGAAGTGAAATTTGATCAAATCAAGGAAAATTACACCATTGGAGATTCCATAAAGATCAAGGGGAACGCGAAAGCTTTAGCCGGAAATAACCTGACGAATGCCAAAGTTGCCTATACCATTTCTAAAAACGTGAAAGGTAATGATGACTACACTTATTACAGCAACAATGACACGGATTACATCATCAAGGAAATTTTAACGGATGAAAATGGCAATTTTTCTATTGATTTCCTTGCCGTTGAAAAGGACAGGGAAAATGATTCTATTGCGCTTTTTAATTTTTATATCAAGGTTGGTGTTACCGATATCAATGGGGAAACGAGAACCGCAAATACAGTAGTGAATGTTGGCAGAAAGACACTCTCCCTTAATGTTGCAGTGAAATCAAAATTATTTTTAGAAGATGAAAATTCACTCACTATAAATGCCACTACCTTAAACAACTTCCCGATTGATGCAAAAGGCGAAATTAAAATCTACGAAAGGCACCAAAAAAGTTTTTTAAAATACCGTCTCTTTGGAATTCCAGAAATACAAAGCATTTCCCGTACTGAATTTGGACGACTGTTCCCTTACGAACCGTACGATAACACTGAAACTGAAATTAAAAAAATCCTGATAAAAACATTATCCTTTGATACCAAGACAAACCAAAAGGTAGCATTGGATTTTCTGAAAAACTTCAAAAAAGGCAACTATGAAATCATTACAACGGCAACGGATAGCAAAAACAATCTGATTGTAACTGAAAATTATTTCTCTTTAGAATCCAAAAAGAACACGAAATCAGAAAAGGAATTGTTGACTTACAGCGATATCTCAAAACCAAATTCAAACTATTTTGAGATAGAGGTTCAATCGGTTATTCCAGATTTGTACGTTACTTCCCGCTTATATGAGAATCAGAAAAATGTGCATGAGCAAGTTATCCAACTTCGAAATGGAAGAGGAGTCTTCAAATTTTTAAAGAAGTCTTCGTATAAGGACGACATCAATTTTCATTTCTCTACCATTTGGGAAAACCAATCTGCTGTAAAAACCTATTCTATTCCTAAAGAAACCATTGAGCAGAAATTAAACATCGAGGTCATCAGCTTGCGCAACAAGATTGAACCGGGAAGCCTGGAAAACTGGTCGTTTAAAATCTTAAACCAAAAACTCGAAGCCGAAGTTTTGGCCAGCATGTACGACAGCTCTTTGGATCAATTTTCTGAAAAAAATTGGACTGACGCCTATTTTTATGATGATAATAGAAATCCCAATTATCCCAATCTGAATGTAAATGCCATTACCAACAAGCGCATTCAGAACTTTCACTTGGATTATATCTATTTTCCAACCTTTGTTCAAACTACCACACTCAACTGGTTCGGCTTTGATTTCAACAATCCAAAAAGCGAGTATGTCAGAAAGAAATACCTCGATGGAATACAACAAAAAACCACAGTTCCTCGAAATTCTAAAATGATAACCGGTACTATCCTTGAAAATAGCACGCCACTTCCTGGTGTAAGCATTATTGTGAGAGGAACCACAAGAGGCAAGCAGACGGATTTTGACGGCTATTTTGAAATTGAAGCCGCCAAAGATGAAATCTTGGAGTTTTCATTTATAGGATTCAAACAGCAATCTATTGTGGTTGATAAACGAAAAAATTATGAACTCACACTTGAAGAAGATCAATCTGCACAATTAGAAGAAGTTGTCGTCGTTGCCTATGGCACTCAAAAAAGAGAAGCTGTAACAGGTTCTATTAGTGTTATAAGTTCAAATAGTTTAGCAACTCAACAAATTGGATCTGTTTTAAGAGAGCTTCAAGGAACGGTAGCAGGAATTAGTATGATTACTGCTGGTGGTCAGCCAGGAAACGATCCAACTGTTAGAATTAGAGGTTTTAGTTCCTTAAAGGATAGCAAAGGTCCATTATATGTAATTGATGGTGTTCCTTTTGAAGGCGAACTCATAGATCTTAATCAGAGCGACATTCAATCTCTTTCAGTTTTAAAGGATGCTTCCGCAACCACTCTGTATGGTTCCAGAGGATCAAACGGAGTTATCATCATCACCACTAAAAATGCCTTGAAAGAATTGGCTCAAGTAAAAACCAGAACCAACTTTAACGAGACGGCTTTCTTTTATCCACATTTAAAAACAGATGCAAATGGACAATTTTTTTTCAATTTTACCAATCCAGAATCCTTGACCCGATGGAAATTGCGTCTGTATGCCCATAACAGGAAAGCTGAAACAGGCTATTTTCAAGCCGATGTTATTTCGCAGAAAGATGTGATGGTGCAAACCAATATGCCACGATTTGTACGTGAAAAAGACACCATCAACATCTCGGCAAAAGTGGTCAACATGACCAATGAATCCAAGTCGGGAATTGCAATGCTGATGCTTTATGATGCCACGAATATGAAACCGATCGACAGCATTTCGATCAACACACAAAATACCCGAAATTTCATTTGCAAGCCAAAAGAAAGCGTGGCGCTAAATTGGATGATTACCATTCCCGAAGGTTTGCAAGGATTACAGTATAAGATTGTAGCAAAATCGGGAAACTTTAGTGATGGCGAAGAAAATATCCTGCCGGTTTTATCCAATAAAATCCTGATTACCGAAAGTATTCCAATCTGGGTGAAAGGCAATACTAAAAAGGAATATGTATTTGAGAATTTGAAAAACAACACCTCAAGCACGCTAAAGAATCATTTATTTACGCTGGAATATACTTCGAACCCGGTTTGGTTTGCCTTACAATCCTTGCCGTACTTGATGGAATATGAACACGAATGTGCGGAACAAACCTTCTCCAGATATTACGGGAATTTTATCGCAACGGAACTCATCAACAGCAACCCGAAAGTGGCTGATTTGTTTGAAAGCTGGAAAAACAATCCTGTTTCTACATCAAAACTTAACCTCAACGAAGAATTGAAATCAATCGTTCTGAACGAGACACCGTGGTTGCTTGATGCCGAAAGTGATGAGCATAAAAACAAGCGTCTGGCTTTATTGATGGACCTCGGCACTATGAAGGAATCGATGGAGAAAACGTTTAAGAAAATTTCTGAAAAGCAAATGCCTTCAGGAGGTTTTTCCTGGTTTGATGGCGGACAGGAGAATCTTTACATCACCCAACATATTGTGGCTGGCTTGGGACACTTGGGTAAAATGTTTCCTGAAAAAGCGACAAAATTCGAAACTATTTCAAAGAAAGCGATTCCGTATCTGGACAATATTTACATCCAAAACAGCACGCTTAAAAACGAAAGAATCGATTATTATGCCTACTCGAATCTGCACTATTTATATGCCCGAAGTTTTTATGCAGATAAAATCCCTATTTCTAAAAAGATTGATTCCATCATCACTGTTCAAAAAGTAGAATTCAAAGCCAATTGGTTGCATTATTCCTTATACAAGAAAGCGCTGTTGGCCTTGACGATGCATCGTTTTGGCGATAAGGAATTTGCAAAGAAGATAATTACCCATCTCAAGGAAACTGCTGCCCGAAATGAAGATAATGGAATGTATTGGATAGAAAACAGGAATGGCTATTATTGGTACCAATCTTCTATAGAAACTCAGGCATTGCTGATCGAAGCCTTTACAGAAATTGAAAAAGACAAAATCCATGCAGATGAAATGAAAGTGTGGTTGCTAAAAAACAAACAGACCAACCATTGGCCTACTACAAAAGCGACTACCGAAGCGATCTATGCCTTATTGCTGCAAGGAAAAGACTGGACGAGCATAAAGGACAATACCAAATTTAAGATTGGCGAGGAAAAAGTATTCACGAAAAAACTGGCCTCAAAAGACAAGGAAGCCAATACAGGTTATGTCAAAATGATTTGGAAGGCTGAAGAAATCAGCAACCAAATGGGAAAAATTTCTGTAGACAATAAATCGGCAGTTCCAGGTTATGGTGGATTGTATTGGCAGTATTTCGAAAATCTTGAAAATATAAAAACGGATAGTACTTCAACCTTGTCCATCACGAAAAATCTATTCAAGAAAGAAAAAACAACTGGAGATGAAAAGCTAATAGAGCTGACTCCTGAAAATATAAAAACAGGGGACCTTGTCACCATCCGACTGATTATCAAAACTGAAAATGATTTGGAATTTGTGCATTTGAAAGACTTGCGGGCTTCTTGTTTTGAACCCGTAAATGTAATTTCCCAATACCAATGGAAAGACCGCCTGAGTTACTATATGAGCACGAAAGATGTTGCCACCCACTTCTTTTTTGATGAAATTAAAAAGGGAACGTATGTTTTGGAATATGATGTCCGGGTGAACAATAGTGGTCATTTCAACGATGGAATTTCCACACTTCAAAGTATGTATGCTCCGGAATTCAGCCAGCATTCCAAGTCAAGTCAGATTAAAGTGAACTAAACTTGAATCTTATAAAATAAAAAAACCGTTTCAATCACTTGAAACGGTTTTCCTTGAATTAATAAAATGAACCTTATTTGACGATCGTCATTTCATCTATGATGTGTTTTGCACCAGAATATTTGTCTATTACCCAAAGCACGTAACGGATATCCACGTTGATTGTTCTTTGCAATTTAGGATCAAAGATTACGTCTCCAGCCATGGCTTCGATGTTTCCGTCAAAAGCCAAACCGATCAATTCTCCTTTTCCGTTGATAACCGGCGAACCTGAATTTCCACCCGTAATATCATTATCTGTCAAAAAATTAACATGCATTGATCCGTCCTTGTCTGCATACTGACCGTAATCTCTTGCCTTGTTCATCTCGATGATCTTGGTTGGCATATCAAACTCGTCATCACCCTTCTTGTATTTCTTAACCATTCCATCCATTGTGGTATAGTTATTAATCTTTGCATCATTGCGTTTATCCGCAGGCAAGGCTCTTACTTTTCCGTAAGACAAACGGAGTGTTGAATTCGCATCCGGATATTCGATTGCATTCAATTTAGACTCACGCAAACCTTCTACTAGCACTCTGAATGCTTTTGCAAAATCATCATCCATTTGTTTTTGCTCATCGGTTTTGCTTCTCAGCTTTGTCATTATATCAGACGACAAGATGTACAACGGATCATTTTCAACAACCTCTGCCTTTGGAGCTTTCAAGAATTCTAGCACTTTTTCTTTCGATGAAAAAATACTTTTGCCTGTTGCTTCTTCTGCAAATTTCGTAAAATCACCATTTGCATTCTTACTGATTTCTGCAACTGATGAAGGAACACCAAAGGCAGCACCTTTGGCAGCATACAATTTAAGTTGGGCTGCCAGTACGTCTTTTTCTAATGGAGCATAAAACTCAGCATACATATCCTCTATGGCAGAGTTGATCCTTGGCAACATCTCACCCCTCTTTGCATCATTTTCTTTACTGTAAACAATCAAGGCATTACCCAGAGTTGCAGGCAAACCACCATAAGAAGCAGTACGAAGCAATTGTTGCAAATAGCTGTCATGGCTCGATTTTTCGTTTGTCTTGCTGTAGTAGTTATTGATGGTAGAAACCACGTTGCCATATTTTGCCTTATTCTCTTTCTTATTGGCCCACTTGTCAAATTTCGCTTCTTGCCTGGCTTTGGTCTTGGCAGTTCCAAATTTAGACAGTGCATCAATCATTCCTTGACGGTTTTTCCAGTAATTGGCTGTCGAAGCATATTTTGAAGCATACATCAAGTTTACCTTCTCATCCTTGTCCATATACTTTTTCATCACGTCCATACCCGTTTTTGCACCTTCAACCCAGGCAGGATAAGCAAACTTCACGTTTTGGTCGATTCCACCGGCAGGCATCCAACGGTTTGTTCTTCCGGGATAACCCAGGATCATTGCAAAATCATTTTCCTGGACTCCTTTCATACTCACAGGCAAATGGTGTTTTGGTTGCAAGGGTACATTGTCTGCAGAATATTCTGCTGGATTTCCGTTCTTGTCTGCATACACCCTGAACATGGAGAAATCTCCCGTATGGCGAGGCCATTCCCAGTTATCCGTATCGCCACCAAATTTCCCAACGCTTTCTGGAGGCGTACCTACCAAACGAACATCTTTATAATCCTGGTAAACAAAATAGTAGTATTCATTTCCTTGAAAAAAAGGACGGACAGAAACAGTATACTTTCCGTCACCATCATTCTCTTTTTGAATTTTTGCAATCTCCTGATTGATGGCTTTTTCGCGCTCCAATTCAGACATCTTATCGTTTACAACGCCTAGGATTCTTTTTGAGACATCATCCATACGGACAAAGAAACGAACGTATAATGACTTTGGTTTCATCTCTTCTTTTCTATTCGAAGCCCAGAACCCATTCTTCAAATAATTTTGCTCCTCAGTAGAAAGTTCCGCGATTGCATCATATCCACAGTGGTGATTCGTTAAAACCAAACCTTCTTTTGATACCATTTCGGCAGTACATCCGCCATTGAATTGAACGATGGCATCCTTCAAACTATGATTGTTGATGCTGTAGATTTCCTCGGCAGTCAGTTGCAGTCCCATTTTTTCCATATCCCTATGGTTCAATCTTTCAATAAACATCAGGAACCACATTCCCTCATTTGCTTTCATACTGGCCGGAAGAGCCACTAACGAAAGGGTCAGGAACAAAATAATTTTCTTCATTTCTTTTTATTAATTAGTTAATCGATTCACTTCCAAAAAAATAAAAGCTGTTTTTTAAAAGCGTGCTAAGATACTTTTTTTTGAGAACCTGATTCCTATAAAAACATACAAACTAAAACGTTATAGTTGAGATTTAACTTTTCTTTTAGAATATTCAGAACTTGGGCGAATGGCCGGGCTGTCCGTTCAATCTTTTCCCTCTTAAAGAAAGAGGAAAAAGGATGCCCACTGCCATCCCTATCGCAGTTTCAAATTTACGAGAGTATTTATTTTTCAAAGAAATTCCAATCCAAAAAAAAGCTACCCAATTGGATAGCTTCATTTTTATATTTGAAAATATTTACTTGAAAATCGTATTGAACAAGCCTACCATAAAGGCTCCTGCCAAAGATTCTCCACTGGTTGGATAACAAAAATCCCGATCAACCGCTAAAAAACCACCAACAGGATTGGCTGTCACTTTTTGAGAAGTAAAACTTCCTTGATTCTGAATGTAATCGTATTTGAAAATGCTGTTCAAATCATAAACGGATACAACCGAGAGGTCCTTGAAATGTTTCTTGTCAAAACTGAAAGTAATGTCCGAAACATCAAGCTTGCTCCAATCGTATCTTGATGGTGTGATTTTGAAATAAGTGGAATCAGCAACATTCTGAGAATATCCTATACAACCAGCAAACAACAAAAACAATACGATCAGCTTTTTCATGATTTGGAAATTTATTTAATCATTCAACATCTTCCAAAGTTTATCCTTCAATTCCGTCAAGCCTTGTTGAGCGACAGAAGAAATAAACATATACGGGATATCCTTGAAATCCTGATCCAACTGCGTTTTCAATTCTGCTTTCAGCTCGTCATCAAGCATATCGCATTTTGAAATCACCAGCATTCGCTCCTTGTCGAGCATTTCAGGATTATATTTCGTCAATTCATTTACCAGGATATCGTATTCTGCCTTGATGTCCGGAGTATCAACCGGAACCAAGAAAAGCAGGGTTGAATTTCTTTCGATATGACGCAGGAAATAATGTCCAAGACCTTTTCCTTCCGCAGCGCCTTCAATGATTCCAGGAATATCTGCAATCACAAACGATTGATAATCACGATACGCCACGATTCCCAAATTGGGCTTCAATGTCGTAAACGGATAATCGGCAATTTTTGGCTTCGCAGAAGTCAGCACCGATAGCAAGGTAGATTTTCCAGCATTCGGAAAACCAACCAACCCTACATCAGCCAATACTTTCAACTCCAAAATCATATCCATCTCTTGAGATGGCAAACCTGGTTGTGAATATCTTGGCGTCTGGTTTGTCGAGCTTCTGAAATGCCAGTTACCCAAACCTCCTTTTCCTCCAAGGGCTACAATTTTTTTCTCGCCGTGTTCGGTAATTTCGAATAAGATTTCGTTGCTTTCCTTGTCGCGGACTACAGTTCCCAGCGGCACCTCAATGAATTTATCTTCACCATCGTGACCTGTACTCCTGTCTCCTCCTCCATCGCCACCGTGGCCGGCTTTGATGTGCCTTGCAAATTTCAAATGGAACAACGTCCACAAACTTTTGTTTCCCACCAAATATACGTGTCCTCCACGACCACCGTCACCACCATCTGGACCACCTTTTTCAATAAATTTCTCTCTATGCAAATGCGTCGAACCTTTCCCTCCTTTTCCGGATGAAACATATATCTTAACGTAATCTACAAAATTTCCCTCTGTCATTTTTTTAGTTTTCAGCTTTCATCTCAGTTTTACAACTGTGACTCATAACTATTATTTCTGTAATGATTTCACCATTACTTTGTCAATCTTTACACCATCCATATCGATCACTTCGAGTTCATAGTGGTTCCAGATTAGTTTTTCTCCTTGTTTAGGAATATAGGATAGTTCCGTCATTATCAAACCGCTTACGGTTGTAACTTCGTAATCATTTATAAGTTCGTCAAGCTCGAAATAGGTAAGAAAATCGTGCAACGAATAATGTCCGTCAACCAGCCAAGTTCCATCTTCTCTCGCCACAAGCTGAAAATCTTCCTTGTAGAAATCCGAAGCATCTCCAACCAAGGCTTCCAAAATATCATTCAAGGTAATAACACCTTGAAAAACACCGTATTCATCCGAAACAAAAGCATAATGAATACCACTTTTCTTGAAATTCTCCAACGCTTTGTAAGCCGTAGTCTGTTCCATAATAAAAGGAGCATCGGTCATTATTTCATTCAGGTTGAAATCATCCTTTTCAATATTGGCAAAAATATTTTTAAGGTTTACAACCCCGACGATATCATCATAATTATCACCATAAACCGGATAGATCGAATGCAACTCTTTCAACATTATATTCCTAACCTGCTCCTTGGCCGAATCCAGCGGTAAGAAAACTACTGACTTTCGGTGTGTCATCAAAGAGTTTACTTTTCGGTCTCCAATATGGAAAACACGTTCCACGATGTCCTGCTCGATTTCTTGAACTTCTCCGCCTTCGGTTCCTTCCTTGATGATGGCCTTGATTTCTTCCTCGGTCACTTTTCCTTCGGCAGACGGCTTGATCATCAATACTTTCAACAAAAACTCTGTAGAAACGGTCAGCAACCAAATGAAAGGAGCTGTTATAACGGATATCACTTTCATCGGCAAGGCCACTGCTTTCGCAATTGCTTCAGGATGATTCAATCCTATTCTTTTTGGCAATAATTCACCCAAGACAAGGGAGAAAAAAGTAAGTATTACAACTACAATTCCAACTGCAATTGAATCAGCATAGGGTTTTAACGATGCAAATCCTTCTACAAAAACCTGGACATCTGTTGTAATCTTATCTCCTGAAAAGATACCCGTCAAGATTCCAATCAAAGTAATCCCGATCTGAACGGTTGATAGAAATTTATTAGGCGAATTGGCCAATTCCAATGCTGCCTTCGCACTTGCATTTCCTTTTTTGGCGGCATTTTCAAGACGGTTCTTTCGGGCAGAAATCAGTGCAATCTCTGACATGGAGAAAACGCCGTTAAGGATGATCAAGAAAAAAATTATAAGTATTTCCAATGTTTGGATTGTTCGTTAGTACTTGTGTTGGTGCCGTATTATAATTTTTCAATCACGTTGCTCAATCGCTCTGTAATTTCTTCGATTGAACCTATCCCGTTTACAGGATAGAATTTATTTTGTCCTTTGTAATAATCCATCAAGGGAGCCGTTTTTTCATTGTATTCTTGGTAACGATTCCTGATTTTTTCTTCGTCTTGATCGTCTGCTCTTCCTGAAGTTTTTCCTCTTTCCAACAATCTTTTCACCAAGATTTCATCATCAGCTTCCAAAGCAATCGTAGCAGTAATTCCTTGTTCTTTGGAACTCAAAAAAGCATCCAAAGCTTCTGCTTGTGCAATTGTTCTTGGAAAACCATCAAATAAGAAACCTTTTGCTTGAGGGTTTTTATCCACTTCACTTTGCAACATTTTTATAGTTACTTCATCGGGAACCAGATCCCCTTTATCCATAAAGGTCTTGGCTAATTGTCCTAATTCTGTATCGTTTTTAATGTTAAACCTGAAAATATCTCCTGTAGAAAGGTGTACCAAATTGTATTTCCCTTTTAAAAATTCTGCTTGCGTACCTTTTCCAGCTCCAGGTTTCCCGAATAAAACTATGTTGATCATTTTGTTTGTGCGTTGTGTTATTGTTGTGTTTTGTAAGTTATATGTTAATCGTATTGTGTTGACTTTAAATTCTGAATTCTAAAATTACTCCGCTAGCTGGTAAACATCAGCCAAATTTCTTCCCAAACCATCATAATCCAATCCGTAGCCCACGATGAACTTATTCGGAATCCTGATTCCAACATAATCAAGCTTGATGTCTTTCTTGTAAGCTTCTGGCTTGAAGAACAAGGTTGCAATCTTGAAATGCTTGACGTTTTGTGCCTTCAAAATATCCTTCAATACTTCAATCGTATTTCCTGTATCTACAATATCTTCTACGATAACCACCGTTCTACCCGTCAAATCCTGGTTCAAACCAATCAATTCATTTACGGCATTTGTGGTCTCGGTTCCCTCATAGGAAGCCATCTTTACAAAACTCACCTCACACATTCCTCTGTAATGCTTCATCAAATCGGCCAGAACCATAAAAGAACCGTTCAGGACGCCTATAAATACTGGAATCTCATCAAAAAAATCATCATCCATTTGTTTTGCCATATTCACTAATGCAAAATCAATTTCTTCAGCCGAAATAAACGGAACGAAGTGCTTGTCGTGGATCTGTATCACAATAATTCGTTTTAAGTATAAGGTGCAAATATACTAAAAACACCTGCACCTATTTTATAATTAATTTCAGATTTTTCATATTTTTAGTAATGTTAAAAAATTTCTAATATTCAAGATTATAAAGCACTACAAAAAATAAAAGAAGTAATTTCAAGGTTGAAAGAGAACAAACCCCAAAATTTATTCAGCTATGAAAATCAAAACATTACCTTTTTTGTTTTTATCTGCATTTGCAATTACTTCCTGCAACGGACAAATTTCTAAAGAAGAAAAAAAACAAGCCTCACAACAAGGTGCTACAACGGTCAAGACAGCCGTTGGCGACATCACGCTTCCAGCACCTTATTCCTCAAAATCCGTAACCAAACGAAGCGGAATGAAAGATTGGCCCGAAGGCAGAACCCCAATTGCTCCCGGAGGTTTCACGGTAACCAAATTTGCAGGCGACTTGAAGAATCCAAGATGGACGTATGTCGCACCAAACAACGATATCTTCGTAGTAGAAAGCAATACCTTCAACAGTGCCAACCGCATCACCGTTTTCCGCGATGCCGATAAGGACGGTACTTTCGAAACCCGAAAAATCTTCAAGGAAGGGCTTGACATGCCTTTCGGAATGCTCATCCTCAAAAATTATTTCTACATTGCCAATACCGACGGATTGTACCGTTTCGCCTATAAGGAAGGTGATTTGAAACTCGAAGGAAAGGGCCAGAAAATTGTTGAACTTCCAGCAGGAGGCTACAACAACCATTGGACAAGAAATTTACTTGCCAACGCCGATGGTTCAAAAATTTACATCTCCGTTGGTTCCGCCAGTAACAATGCCGAACACGGAATGGACGTTGAAAAACGTCGTGCCAATATCCTCGAAATCAATCCTGACGGAACAGGCGAAATCATCTACGCCAGCGGACTCAGAAATCCCGTTGGAATGGATTGGAATCCGGCCAACAATGAACTTTGGACCGCCGTTAACGAACGTGACGATTTGGGTGACGAGCTCGTTCCTGATTACATCACAAGCGTTAAAAAGGGTGGTTTCTATGGCTGGCCTTACTCCTATTTCGGTCAGATTGCCGACCCTCGAATGAAAGGTCAAGGCAAAGATCTGGTAGCAAAAGCCATTGTTCCAGATGTTTCCGTGAATGCTCATACTGCTTCACTTGGATTGGCTTTTTATGATAAAGATGCTTTTCCTGCACCATATAAAAATGGTGCTTTTGTAGGCCAGCACGGTTCTTGGAACAGGTCGAAACTAAGCGGCTACAAAGTACTTTTTGTTCCTTTCAAAGACGGAAAACCATCCGGAAAACCTCAAGATTTCCTTACCGGATTTATTGCCGACGAGGAAAAAGCGGAAGTATTTGGACGTCCGGTTGCTGTAACCGTTATGAACGATGGTTCGATTTTAGTGAACGACGATAGCGGAAACACCATCTGGCAAGTTAGAGCGAACAAATAAAAAAGTTCAACACGAATTTCACAGATTTACACAAATTTACCTATTAAAGAATTTGTGTAAATCTGTGAAATTTGTGTTTGGATCTGCCTTACAATAAATAATAATCTGTGTGAATCTGTGTTTAAATCAGCATCTGAATGAATAAGAATTATTTTCTGTTAATCATTTTACTTACCCTAAAATCATTTTCCCAATCCGATACAATTACCAAAGGCGAAATCCTAAAGGAAGTAACCATAAGTACTTTTCACATCAACGACAGTTTGCTGAATGCTCCCGCATCGATAGGAATCCTATCTGAAAAAGAATTGCAAGGAAACAATTATACAGATATTTCTACCGCTATAAACCGAATTTCGGGCGTTTATATGCAATCTGCCAATATCACCACAAATAGGATTTCCATCAGAGGAATTGGCGCACGAACACCTTACGGAACCAATAAAATCAGAGCGTTCTACGGCAATATTCCACTGACTTCGGGCAACAGTGAAACCACTATAGAAGACATCGATTTGGAAAACATCAGCCAAGTTGAAATCATCAAGGGACCGCTTTCCAGCATTTACGGAGCAGGCTTGGGTGGAGCTATCTTGATCACTCCAAAAAATAATGTTTATCAAAATACCGCAAGCATCAGTACAATTCACGGTTCGTTCGGACTGGTAAAAAACACATTCAATTACGGATTAAACACCAATTCATCAAGTCTCAACATCAGCTATCACAATTTAAAAACCGATGGCTGGCGTGAAAACAGTTCCTACAACCGCGAAGGAATTACACTTGCCGGCGAACTGTTCCGAAAGGAAAAAAGCAAGTTCAGCTATTTCTTCAATCATACTTATTTGAAGGCGTTTATTCCGAGTTCCATCAACAAGGAAATGTTCGACAATGCCCCACAAGCTGGAGCTCCAACCTGGGTGGCTTCAAAAGGCTTCAAGCAATACAAATCAGTACTGGGAGGACTTTCGTATGAATTTGAAATCAGCAGAAAACTCCACAATGCGACTTCTGTGTTTGTCAATTACAAGGACAATAATGAGCCGAGGCCTTTTGATGTGTTGTGTCAGTACAACTTTGCCTATGGTGCACGGACTGCATTTACAGGAAACTTCTCCATCGGAACAATCAAAAGCAGTTATAATTTCGGACTAGAATATTTTCGGGATGATTATACTGGTCGGACACTTGAAAATCTTTACGAGGACAACAACGGCTTAGGGAGCCTGGAAGGAAACAAGCTCACACAAAACAACCAGAAAAGAAATTTTTACAATGCTTTTGCCCAGATGCGATTTGCCTTTTCAGAGCAATTTGAACTCCAAACCGGATTGAACGTCAACAAGACGCAATTTGAGTTGGACACAACTTTCCCAACCGAAGATGCTTTTGCAGAAAGTTACAGCTATGATGCTATCTGGTCGCCCCAAGTTTCCTTTTTATATAAGCCAAATCGCTACCAAACACTATATATTTCAGCCAGCAGAGGGTTTTCGCTTCCAAGCGTAGAAGAAACCTTGACTGCAAACGGAACAATCAACTCGAACATTAGACCAGAAAGTGGCTATAATTTTGAACTGGGTGGAAAATTCTATTTGTTGAACAAAAAATTATACACGGAATTCTCCGTCTATTCGATGCAGATTAAAGATTTGCTAGTAGCCCAGAGAATTGGCGACGACCAATATGTAGGGATAAATGCCGGCAAAACCTTGCATCAGGGAATTGAACTTTCAGCAGATTATACCCTTAAGATAAATTATTTTCTAAACATAAACCCCTTTGTTTCTGCCTCCATTGGGAAATACAAATTCAAAGAATTTCTCGACAGCGATAATGATTTTTCAGGAAATGAACTCACCGGAGTTCCTGCAAAAAAAGCCAATGCAGGAATTAGTTTCAATACTAAGACTGGCTTGTATCTTTCAGCCGACTATCAATTTGTGGATGAGATTCCTTTGAATGACGCAAATTCAGTTTACAGCGACAGCTATGAAGTGGTCAATATAAAAGCGGGCTACAATTTTGAACTTTTTAAAGGATTCATCTCGAAGATTGCCTTTGGGGTCAATAATATTGCAAACGAAAAATATGCCTCTATGGTGTTAGTGAATGCTACCGCTTTTGGAAACGCAACTCCTAGATATTATTATCCTGGACTTCCTGTGAATTATTATGGAAATGTTAGTTTTGGCTATTCATTTTGAACCTGCCCTTTTTTTAATAATTTTACAACTCTTATAAATCTATTTCCTATGGCAACCTGCAAGAACTGCAATACTGATTTCAATGACAACTTTTGTGGCAACTGTGGACAATCTGCCGACACGCATCCTATCAATTTTCATTACTTGTGGCACGATGTTCAACACGGTATCTTCCATTTTGACAAAGGTTTATTTTTTACGATAAAGGAACTTTTTAAAAGACCAGGAGAAACCATCAGGGAATTTATCGACGGAAAAAGGGTGAGCCATTTCAAACCAGTAGCAATGGTTTTCTTATTGGGTTCTATCTATGGCTTGCTGTATCATTATTTTGATATTGATGCCTCTGGCGATTTACCAAAGGATATGGATAATGAAACTGTTTCGTTTATGAACAACATAAACAATTGGATATCTTCCCATTATGCCTTAGCCACCATATTGATGATTCCTTTTGCCTCTATTTCCTCTTATTTGGCCTTCTATAAAATGAAGTACAATCTGGTAGAGCATTTGGTTTTGAACAGCTTTATAACAGGACAAAAGCTAGTAGTCTCGCTTTTACTTTTTCCTGCAGTTTATATAGCAAACAAGACGCCTGCAATGCTGAATATTTTCGGTTTTACTGTGCTCATAGATTTTATCCTAACCGCTTGGACCTACAATCAATTTTTCAATACACAATCAAGGATTGCAAACTTCCTGAGAAGCGTATTGAGCTATATCATCTTTTACGTATTTTATCTAATCGTTATTATTGTGATAGTTATTTTCTTTTTCTTGTTTATAAAATAATTTGAAATGCCATCTTCCCTCTTCATAAAAGCATTAGAAAACAGTACGGCACATCGGCCAATACGCGATAGATTGTCGGGAGAAGTTATTGATAATGCTAAGCTGTTCCCTGTTTTGATGGAAATGGCTCTTGATGTCAACAACAAGAATCATTATAAAGCCTGCTGGACACTCGAACTTGTTTTAGAACACCACATTGATTGGCTTTCAGATCATCTGGATGATTTTTGCGAAAAGCTTCCTCAGTTTTCCCACGAAGGTGCCATCCGTTCCATTTCGAAGATTTGTATGTTTTCAGCAAAAGAACATCTTAAAAACAAAAAGAAAGACCACACTTTCCTTACCGAAAATCAATCCCAACAAATCATAGAAGCTTGTTTCGACTGGCTCATCAACGACACCAAGGTTGCCTCAAAAGCATATGCAATGAGAGCCCTTTTTGAATTCGGAAAACTGCACGATTGGATTTATCCTGAATTGCAAGAAATACTGCCGAAAGATTTTGCCAATCATTCACCCGCCTACCAGTCCGCCTCAAAGGAAATTTTACCTAAGATAGCAAAATGAAAGTCGGGCAAAAAATAATCTGTTTTTTAAATTATTACCTTACATTGTGCATCAAAATCATACAAGATGCAACAGGAACCCAAAAAAGACAACGGACTGCTTTTCAATATCGTGACCAACCTGACTTTTTGGGTCTTGATTGCCATTATTTGTGGTGTCCTACTCGGTCATTTCAATCCTGAAACAGGCCAGGAAATGAAAATTGTCGGAGATTCATTTATACAATTGGTAAAGATTTTTATCGGCCCGATCATCTTCCTTACCATTGTTTTGGGAATTGCCAGCATGGGCGATTTGAAGAAAGTGGGACGAATTGGAATCAAATCCTTGATCTATTTTGAAATCGTGACGACTTTTGCACTTGCCATCGGGGTTATTGTAGCCTATATCATCCAACCTGGAAAAATTGACAAGACGGGATTGGACATTCAAGACGCGAGCAAATACACTTCCGGCAATGCAACCGAATTCAATTGGCTGGATTTCTTTTTGAGCAACTTTACACTCCAAGTATTGGTTTTGGCTATCATTTGCGGTATCGCCTTGAATTATTACAAGAAAAGGGAAGCCGTTGTGGCTGTTCTATACAAATGGTCGAAAGTGGTTTTCAAGGCATTAAAGTTTGTGATGTTTCTTGCTCCGCTGGGAGCTTTTGGCGGAATGGCCTACACCGTTGGAAAATTCGGATTGCATACCTTGATTCCTCTAGGAAAATTGATGGTAACGGTTTATGTGACGATGGCCTTATTTATCTTCCTGGTATTGGGAAGTATTCTTCGCTACTATAAGATACGCATCTGGGATTTTATCAAATACTTGAAAGCGGAACTCTTGATCGTACTCGGAACTTCCTCTTCTGAACCGGCCTTGCCTAACCTTATGGACAAATTGGAACGAATGGGTTGCAGTAAGTCAGTGGTAGGCTTGGTGGTGCCGACTGGTTATTCCTTCAATCTGGACGGAACGGCAATTTATCTGTCAATGGCGATTATTTTCTTGGCACAATTGTATAATGTCCACCTCACGTTTGGAGAAATCCTGACGGTAATTGGACTGTTGATGATTACGTCAAAAGGCGCAGCAGGTGTCACGGGAAGTGGTTTTATCGTGTTGGCTTCTACACTGACGGCCATTCATAAAATTCCTCTCGAAGGTCTTGCCTTTCTTTTAGGAGTAGATAAATTCATGAGCGAGGCCAGGGCAATTACCAACTTTATTGGAAACGGGGTTGCAGCAATTGTGATTTCTAAAAACGAGAATGAATTTATTGATCCTGAACATCCGATGGAGCTAGATTGATTTCTGTGCCTCATATTTTCAAAAAGAAACATTCATCTTTGGTGATACATACTCTTTTTTAATTTAATTTTAATATTCGATAGCCTAAAATTTGATTAAATTTGAGAAAATCAAAACCTAAATTATTATGGAAAGTTTTACCTTTCAGGAAGATGTGAAAACCTATTGTGTAACGGCGAGCAGTTTTCCAGAAGGCATTCAGGCAGCACACCAACAATTGCACGCATTGCTTCCGCAAAATGACCGTCGAAACTTTTATGGGGTTTCCTGGCAAGCTGAAGATGGTTCTGTCATCTATAAGGCTGCAGCCGATATCATGGAAACTGACGGAAGCGAACTATCAAACCTAGATACCTTCACTATCAAAAATGGACCTTATAATAGTTTCTTCATCGCGAATTATGCAGAAAATCTGGACGGCATCAAGCGCGCTTTCGACTTGTTAATGGAACAGCATGAAGTGGATCCAAAAGGATATTGCTTGGAATGGTACATGGACAGGGATGTAAAATGTATGGTCCCGCTAGGAAAAGAGTATAGACCGTTTACGGGTTTGAACAAGGAGTAAATTTACCAAAGTACTCAGACAATACTTCCCCTCCAAAAGAGGGGAATTTAAAGTCTAAGGCACCGCCACTTTCATCTGCTTGTGCAGAATATGGATATCAAGTTTTGTTTCCTTTCCAATATACTCCCCATCAATCTGAAAACTCACAGGAGTGGCAGTGGTGATCGTAGCCTTGTCGGTAGAAATAATCTCCACATCATCAGAATCCAAAGGCATATTTCCTGTAATAATCTTTCCAAAAACGAGCAAGTCCAGGTTTTTTAAAATTACAATTTCAAACTTCCCATCGTTCATTTTTCCATTTGGGTTAATCGTAACGCCGGTACCATATTTCTGAGAATTTGCAATTACGATCATCCTTGCAACCGTTTCGATGGTTCGGTTATTAGTGACAATCGTCGCCGTAAAAGGTTCTTCCTGTTCACTCAATGTCGTAATCGCTTGAAGGGCATAGCCCACCATCCCACGAGTTGAACTCTCCTCGTAATTCTTAACCAATTGCGCATTGAGTCCAAGGTCGCTCAGATGAAGGCTTTTCACTTCATTGATGCACACCATATCCATTTCCATAAAATTACTATGGAACGCGATGTTCAGATTTTCCTCCAAGGTTGAAGGCAGATTCAAGTCAACCGACAAGCCGTTGGCTGAACCAGCCGGTAGAATCCCCAACACGACATCAACATTTTGTAGTGCATCGGCAACCATCTTGATCGTTCCGTCGCCACCCGCAACCAAAACCCGATACGGATTGTATTTCTTGCAGGCCTCCCTCACCTTCACATCATCATTTGTACCCGTAGTTTCGTAAACAAAAAAGTCCATTCCTTCTTTCTCAGCAAAAAGTCGTGCAGTATCAGTAAACTCGGCCTTGTCCATATCACCCGATATCGGATTAACCACCATCAAGATATTCTTTTTCACAGCTTTATTTCTTTTATTGAGTAAATTTAGCTAATTTGTAGTATAAAAAAATATTAAAAATGAAGCCTGTCTTAAAATTATACCGCGGATACGCCAACGAAGAAGAGCTCATCGTCATGGGCCACGTTTTCAAGCCTACAACCAAAGAAGACTACGATTTTCAAAAGAAAAAATTCAGGAATGCAAAGTCCGTAATCCGGATGTTTCGCGTCAAGACGCAAGGCAATGCCGATGTATATTTAGAAAGAGAAGGCATAAAAATACACACCAGGACTTTGGACGATGGCTATTTTAAATTCTGCATTCCCATCAAGGAAGTATTAGGTTACGGCTGGATGGATTATCGCGTGAGTATTTTCCACGAAGACGAAGAAATAAGTGTCAAGGGTAGTTATCTCCGTCCACACGCTGGCAATCTGGGCTTTATATCGGATATCGATGATACTTTTCTTGTATCCCATACCCGAAATGCTTTTAAAAAACTGTATATATTATTATTCAGAAATGTAAACGACCGCAAGATCTTCGATGGTGTGGTACCCCATTACCAAGCGCTGAGTTCTTCTGGACGAAACAAGAAAGACGAACAGAATGCCTTCTTCTATGTTTCGAGCAGCGAATGGAACCTGTATCGATTCATCGTTCAATTTACCGAATTGCATCAGCTCCCGCGAGCCGTAATGCTGCTTAAAGATATCAAGACCAGTCTCACTGATTTTTTCATCACAGGACGGGGCGATCACAACCACAAATTCGAAAAGATAAAACACATTCTTGAGTTCTATCCCAACCTGCATTATACCCTTTTGGGAGATGATTCCCAGGAAGACCCTTACCTGTACGAAAACATCTGCAAGATTTTCCCCATAACGGTCAAGGCGGTCTATATCCGTCAAACTGGAAAAAGCAAAAAGGCAAAAGCTGTGGCTACAATGAAGAACATCGAAAGTCTTGGTGTGGAAGTCTGTTATTTCCAAGACAGCAACGAAGCGATTGAACATTCAAAAAGGATTGGACTTATAAAGTAATCCATCCTGCAAGGTTTTGAAAATCTTGCAGGCATTTACAAGTATTACACCTTAAAAACCTCCACTCTCTTCATCCAGGAAATTTCCGAAGTCAAGAACTGCAATCGAGTTTTAAGTACCTTGTCGGTTTTGCCTTTGTTTGATTTTATATGAAAACGTGCTTTCGAATCACTAAAATCCAACGTATGTTTTTCATCCAAATCAGTCTGCTTGTCCGAAACAAACGAAACGATATTGTTTTCTACTGTCCATTTACCTTTCCCGTAAAAATGCTTTTCGGGTGGAATTCCATTCTTGATATTCGAATGATAGTGGAAAGAGAACGTTCCATCGGCAGACAAAGTCAGTTTATATTCCAATACATCTCGGTCCTTGGTGTTTACGGTAAGCTCATACTTGCCTGCTACCTGAGCCGATAATGTCAGCGTAAAAACGAATAGTAAAATTGTAAATAGTATCTTCATAATAGTAATAATATCTTTTAAGTAATTCAAACTTCTTCCAAACAAAGCTAAGATAATTCTGAAAACATTCCCTATAAAACAGCAAGCTTTTACTATTCCCTTTACAAGATCTGTTTTTCCATCTTGATATCAGCCCTCTCATAAAGTCCCCCTTCCATTTCAATTTCATAAAAACCATATTTGCGATAAAGATGAATCGCTGATTCCAATTGAGTGTTCGAGTACAAAATCAATGTCTTGATCTCTTCCTGTTTGGCAACCTCCAAGCAATGTTCCAGCAGAATTGTCCCGATTCCATATCCTCGTGCTTTTTCAGATACCGCCATTTTCCCAAGTTCAAAAACACCATCATTCTTCTTGAGCAAGGAGGCAGTTCCAACAATTTCATCATTTAGCGTTGCATAAAAGATAAAGCCACCCTTGTCAATAATATGCTCCCTCGGATTCGAAAGCGATTCCCTGTCCCCCTGCTCCACACGAAAATACTTTTCAAGCCATTCATAATTTAATGTCTTGATGGCATCTTTATGCTCGTCGGAAAAGGCTATTATTTCTATTTTATTTTCGTCCATATAGTGATGATAGTATCTATGCAGGCACAAACCCAAAAAACAAAGCTAACACAATTCTCAACCATTCCACAAAAAAACTGCAAGGAGGGCTTGCAGTTTTAGTTATTTAAGAAAATACCGTTTTCATTGTTACACTAAGAGGGATTGGGGGTGAAATAAAAAGTTCCAGTTGCCAAAATCTTCGTGATTGTGACCAACCAACTAGCATAAGCATAGAAGCAATCCCATCTGTAGATTATTTCTTATAGCATTCTATCAATCATAAACCGGAGTAAAAACCAACTCTTCTTTATAATTCTTCTGAGTAGAAGTCCTAGTTTCGTTCAAGCAAGCACCTTTCTCATCTTTTTTCGTACAACTTACCAAGACCTCGTTTATAACTTTATCATCTTTGTCCTTCGTTACAATTTCAGTCAGCTCATTCCCAGAATAATGGAAATACTGCGTCTGAAACGACTTGAAATTATCTACAATTTTAGCCACCGTCCCATCTTTATTATAGTGATAAATGCTCTCGCTTGCTTTATCTCTCTTTTTTGCATAAGTACTGATGCGTTCGCGTTGCTTAGGTTTCCAACGTGTTTTACGATACAGCTTTTCCTTGTCCGGATAGGTCTCCTCAACAAACCATAACTTCTTTTTGGTTTCCTGTAAAACCTTGCCCGAACCATCAACCGTTTTAGAAGATTTAATACGGCCATTCTTAGTAAAAACCATTTCCTTTTTCGACAAAAGTTTCTTCTGGTTTCCCACTACTTCATACCTTTCCTCTGTAGCAGATTTTATTCCCTCGGGAAGCAATCGTTTCCTGGTATCCTTTTTTGTCGTACAGGATTGCAGAGTGACAATAAGGAGTATAAAAAGTAAAACTCTCATAATCGCAATCTTTAGTTGTTAATTTCAAACAAGTTAAGTTACAATTAAAAAAAGCAATTATTTTTAAAGCAACGTTAAAATCGCTATAATGGTAAGCAATCATATCCTCTTTTATAAAACCACAAAAAAACTGCAAGGTTTTCGGCTTGCAGTTTTCAAGAGTTCAGCATCCAAATCAAATAAGTTTTGCTTCATTTCCTGTCATTGTTTTTGCTTTTAGACTTCTTCAAAAGCAACGCTGCTTCTGGCAGATTAGACGTATAACTTTCGATACTCCAGTCTTTCACATACTCCTTCATCGGCTGTAGTCCTACAGATTTTCTAAGACGGTCCACGTCCTCTACATTCTCAAGAGGATAAACAATGTTCTTTTTGCTTTCCGGATCTACATAAAACTGACTCCCATACGTTTGGTTTCTACCTTCCCTAATTGCAATCCTGTCTTCAATCAGTGCAACATTGCTCGATAGAATGTTCCCTTCACGCTCTGCTTTTTTAAGCATCGGATAATACTTTTTCTGCGTCTTCAAATCCGCGTGTTGGATCACCAAAAATACCGCCTGAACACCCATAAAGCCTATTTCTTCAGGACCGAGCCATCCGTGTTTGTTAATCCATTTTTCTACAAAAGCAAGATTAGAGTTGTCTTTTGTCTTAATGATTGCTGACAAGCTGTCTACTACACTTTTGGGAGCATTCTCCTTTTTCAATTTGCTTAACTCCATCCTGTACCTTTGATCTTCCTGATAGAGTGAATCTAGTGTAGAGGACAGCTTTTTATTAACCTTGCCAGGATCAAACGTATAGCATGTAACTGGATTCGTCTGTGCATTTGAGGACAATGCCGCCAGAATAACTGCAAGCGTGAAGATTTGTTTCATAATAGATTGATTTTTTGATTGATTAAATGATCCTCAAACATAGCACTTCAATCTTTTACCTCTTGTTAACGATATGTTATATGTATTAAAAATGAAAATTTAAAACAAACACTGTTAACTTCCTAAACAGGAAACTTTGCCTAATCCGTAGATGACAAAAGCTAATGTGTGCAATCCCTGTTAAACAAAAAAAAACCGGGAAACAAATCCCGGTTTTTAATTTTATGCATTCTCAATTTCCAATTGAACAGCTTCCCATTCCTCCAGCAATCGATCCAAATCCTTTTTCTTCTTGTTATACGCCATAAAAAATGACGCATCCTCAATATGTTTGTCATAATTGGCCACCAATGCCTTATCGTCCTTCTGGATATCACTTTCCAGTTGCTTGATCTGGCTCTCCACCTTGCTCAACTTGTTCTGCAGCGCCTTTCCTTTCTTCTGGTCCTCATACGAAGCCTTGTTGTTATCCTTCGGTGCCTCTTTCTTAGCAATATCCCGCTTCTCCACCTCACGCATATTCTCCATATTACGTTGTTCCAAGAAAAAGTTGATGTCCCCAAGATACTCCTTTATCTTCTGATCCCTGAACTCATAAACAAGATTAGACATCCCTTGAAGGAAATCCCTGTCGTGTGAAACCAAAAGCAAGGTTCCTTCATATTTCTGCAAGGCCGCCTTCAAGACATTTTTCGATTTGATGTCCAAGTGATTCGTCGGCTCATCCATCACAAGTACGTTTATCGGTTGCAAAAGCAATTTACAAAGTGCCAAACGGTTTCTTTCGCCTCCTGATAGCACCTTAACTTTCTTCTCCACATCATCACCTCTAAAAAGGAAAGACCCCAACATATCCCGCACTTTCGAACGGTTGGTATCCGTTGCGGCATCTTCCATTGTTCTCAACAATGTAATCTCCCCATCCAAATACTCTGCCTGATTCTGAGCAAAATACCCCACCTGGACATTGTGTCCCAACTTGATAGTTCCTTCGTATTCAAATTCATTTACAATCGCCTTGATAAAAGTCGATTTTCCCTGACCATTCTGGCCTACAAACGCAATCTTGCTTCCTCTTTCCACCAAGAGTGAAATATCCTTCAAGATCGTTTTATCACCGTAGCTTTTCGTAACATCTTCTGCCTCGATTACCACTCTGCCCGGTACTTTAGAAACCGGAAAAGAGATGTTCATCACCGAATTATCGTCTTCATCAACCTCAATTCTTTCGACTTTATCTAATTTTTTGATAAGTGATTGTGCCATCGAAGCCTTGGAAGCCTTCGCACGGAATTTCTCAATCAGCTTCTCCGTTTCCTCGATCTTCTTTGCCTGATTCTTCTGTGTAGCCAATTGCTTTTCACGGATCTCGTGGCGCAATTCCAGATATTGGGAATAAGGCTTATTGAAATCGTATGCTTTTCCCAGTGAAATTTCAATGGTCCTGTTGGTGACGTTATCCAAGAACATCTTATCGTGCGAAACAATTACCACAACACCAGGAAAATTACGCAAGAAACTCTCCAACCAGATGATACTCTCAATATCCAAGTGATTGGTAGGTTCATCCAGAAGCAGGATATCATTCGATTGCAAAAGTAGTTTTGCTAACTCGATACGCATTCTCCATCCACCTGAAAAAGTTTCCGTTTGATTATTGAATACCTCTCTTTTGAAACCCAATCCTAAAAGAATTTTCTCCGTATCTCCTACATAATTATAACCGCCTAATAATTCAAAACGATGCGTATAATCCGATAAGTCTTCGATAATCTGGCTGTATTCTTCACTTTCATAATCCGTTCTGGTAACGAGCTGGTGATTGATTTCCTCCAGCTTTTTCTCAACCTCTTTGATTTCCGTGAATGCTTGATATGCTTCTTCCAGAACGGTTCTTCCTTGTTCAAAATCAATATCCTGACGTAGAAATCCCATTCTTACTTCTTTCTCCTGGGAGATAGCACCAGAATCTGGAGCAAAATCTTTTGCCAAGATTTTCAGCATTGTAGATTTTCCTGCACCATTTTTCCCTACAAGGCCAACCCTGTCACCGGCTCCCAAACGAAAGGTAACTTCTTCAAACAAATAAGTTCCTCCAAAGGAAACCGACAAATTGTGTATATTAAGCATTTAAAATTGATTAAAAGATTGCGAGATTTAAGGATTTAAACCTCAATTATAATGTAAATTTGTGAGACCCAAATACGGCCCAATCAAATTTTTTGCAAATGTTAAAAAAAGGATCCAAATTATATAGCATTTTAACAGGAACTTGTCCTAAATGTCAGAATGAGAGCATGTACGAGGACCAAAACCTGTTGCATTTGAGCAAAATCATCAAGATGAAGGAAAAATGCTCTCATTGCGGATTGAAATATCAGATTGAACCTTCCTTCTTTTACGGTGCGATGTACGTCAGCTACGGATTGAATGTAGGGATCGGGATTATTGCCTTTATCATCTGCTTTCAATTTAGCAGAAGCATGCTTGTTAATTTTGCGGTGATATTGGGTGCAATAATACTATCTTTCCCTTTGGTAATGCGACTCTCACGAAGCATCTACATCAATATGTTTGTTTCGTACGACAAGACTTTCAAGAAATAGATCACTTCTTCTTGTCGAATCTTTTGATATCACAGGACCTATCGAGCGGTATTCCACTCTCAATATTTTCGTATAATGCCCGAGCCATCGATGGTCCCAGCATCACACCTCTGGTTCCCAGACCGTTTAAGATATGGATGTTTTCAAAATCAGGATGTGTCCCGATCAGAGGCCTTCTGTCTTTGACTGTCGGACGCACTCCGGCAAAATGCTTGATGATTTCAAAATCACAACTTAATATTTCCTTGATTCTGGTTATCAATTCCTGTTTTCCTTCTTCGGTTGGCAAATCGGTTTTATCGGCCCAGTTATAGGTAGCACCCACTTTAAACAAATCATTTCCTAATGGAAGAATAAAAACACTAGTATTCACAATCACATCTAGCTTCAATCCTGGAGCTTTGATGATAAAAAGTTCTCCCTTGGTTCCATCAAGCGGAAGATGCTTAAAGAAAGGATTAGAATGCATTCCAAATCCTTCAGCAAAGATGATGTGCCTTGCATTGATATCTTTATATTGAATAAAATCAGTATTGGGTCCTAATGCTTCATAATTGAAAGTTTCTTCTCCGAATAAATCCTTTTGTTTTAGATAGGACCTGAACTTCTCCAAAAGCAAAGCCGTATCAAGATAACCCGTTTGTAGCACTTCGCCATATCCATAGGGAGCATCAATGCCTTCGTATTGCTTGGAGAGTATATTGGTAGAAAGAAATGGAGACAAACCAATCTTGTCAGAAGCAATGAACCAATTATTCTGTTCTTCTATTGAGAAGAATTTCCTCAAGATAGGTAGAGGAAAATTGATTTTTACCCCTATTCTCTTTTCAATAGAAGTATAGAAAGAATTAAGCAAGATCAATTGTTCCTGTGCATTTTCTAATTTACTGAATCGTTTTAGTATAACAGGATTGTACAATCCTCCTGCAACCTTGGATGAGTTTTGGGAATTATCATCCAATACAAAAAAGCTTTTATCATTTTGCATGCAGGTTTCCGCAAAGGCAATTCCGCCAATACCCGAACCAATAATTAAATAATCTATCATAGTGCAAAAATAAAAAAACTCTTACCGTTACGGTAAGAGTTTTAGGTTTTAATGATGGAATTTATTAGTAGTTCCACATATCTTGTTCGAAATCCCTGATCTTGTCTTTCACTCTTTCAGATTCCAACAATTGCATTTGCGAATTGTCTTTCATATAGTCTTCGATCAATCTGTCGCCGTAAACGTTTTCCTCTTGATAAATCGTAGAGTTGAAACGTCTAGAGTTCAATAGCCTATCAAAAGAGATTGGCATTGCAGAGTTCCTGTCATTGAATGCATAAGAAGCATGTAATACATCTCTAGCCGCCGGGAAATAAACCCAGAACAATTCAATTACATCTGGATTATCAGAAGTAGATTCTTTTGCTTCAGGAGCCAAAGGACAGATTCCTAGAAGTCTGTACTTCAATTCACCTTGACGCTTGTCAAAATACCAATAACCTTTCAATTTGTAACCGGAAACATTATAACCAGACAATACTCTCTCATCAATAAACTGAGGATCCAATTGCTTTTGAGCAGGAAGGTCCTGAGCTTCAGTAGCTGGAGAAATAATCTTACCTTTCTTGTTCTTCTTGGCTGGTTTAGCAGCTACTTTAGTACCATAATAAAGATCACGATTTGCATTCAATTCTTCTCTACCTGCATCAAGAGTATCTCTAAATTTGAAAGTATTTTCTAAATCTGCCAAAGGCCTTTTGGTAGTGAAATAACTGTCAGCATACACTTCAGTAATTTTTCCTGCCTTAATACCTTTGATCAAAACATCATACAAAGATCTCCTGTCTGTACCGATGTTAGCCGTATCTACAGGAAAATATAATGGAAAGTTTATCCTTTCATCTAAATCGATAATTTCCCAAACAGCTTTCCCCATCAACACATCTCTATCATCAACAAATCCATAAGGTAATGGCTTGTCGTTATCAGAAACCAATTGAGCTGCAGTTTTCTTACCAATCTCATCTGGTGTTCTTGCATTCAATAAATTAGATTGTGCAAAAGAAGTTAAACTTCCTGTGGCAAAAACGACTACTAAAATTTTCTTTAAATTCATGGTATCTATATTCAAGTGTTTGAGAAATAAACGCAAACGTAATGTGTTTTATTGTATTTCGAAAATTACAGGAGCTGTTTGCTTCAAATTGATATCTGAACCTTCCAACTTGGTTTTGATTTCAGATATGGTAACTTGATCACCTCTTGTAGCTCTAGCAAGAGCAGTTTTACATTGGGCATTAACTCTATCTCCAGTAACTACAACTGTTGGTTGTCCTTGAACTTTAAAGCTAAACTGTACAACTTTAAGTTTTACCTCAAAATCAAAATCTTGCAATACGGCTGTAATCTGAGAAACTTCAAGTCTAGATTTCTGACCTTTGGTTAAACCTACTACACCACCAATAGCTCCAGCTGGATTTGGAATACTCTTAATTCTGAATACTTTCTTGTCAGAAACAGATTTTCCGTCTGGCAACTTAGCATTAACATTAATTGTCAATTCGTTACCTTGTCCTGGGTTGATGTTATATTTACCAGTTCCAGAACCTTTTGTCATTCCAGGAGCAGAAGCTGTAACATTGTTATCAGAAACACCTGCAAATGAAATAGTAATAGGGTTAGTAACTCCACGGTAAACAACGTTCATCTTATCAGCAGAAATAGTAGCTGAATTTGGACGAGGTACAACTACATATTTACCTTTAAAAGGAAGAGGAATTGGCTTACCATTTTCAACAAAATTAAAAGATCCTGCAATATTTTGCTCTCCAATACCACCTGCAGTCATAGAAAGAACTGCTTGCCCATTAACTAATTTTCCAGGTCCTTTGAAATCAGAAAATTTTGCATTAGGATCATATTTTCCTAAAACTACTTTCCCTGTTACAGTTTCACCTTGAAAATAAGCATTTTTATCTAGAACAACAATTGCTTCAAACTTACTGTAAGAAGATTCATCAACAGCAGCTTTTCCTAAAGCCTGATTGATAACATCAGTTTCAATTTTCTTAACATCACTTTGCCAAGCAGACAATTTAGCTAAAGAAGCAATCTGCGGAAACCCTTTAAAGTGATAATCTAAAAATTTAATTTTAATACCCTCTTTATTTGCCACATCTTCTGTATTAAAAGCAGCTTCTACTTGTCTTAAAATTGACGAATATTTTGGATCACTTAGCGCAGATTTCATTTCAGCTTTATAAGCTTCAATTGCCGCCATAACATCTTTACCTCTTTTGGCATATCCTTCACCTGAAAATAAGCTGTTATCTAAATTATCAGCCTTATCCATAGCCTCATATGGCAATTTACCATCTTCTGGCTCAGTACCTTTTATTGTTTCTGCTTTCAAATCACCTATGAATGCATAGAATTTATTAGAAGCATCAGAAACTTTGTGAGCTGTTGCAGATGCATTAACATACTCACCTTTTGCTTCAGTTGCTTTTAAATCTAAAGCTGCCAAACTTTGCTCGTTTGTCTTGACTGAAGATGTATTGGAAGCTTCGAACTTTTCATTCATCAATCCGAAAGCCGATAGTACTTCTTTTGACATATTCATTGCCAACATAGCGATGAAAACCAAGTACATCAGGTTAATCATCTTCTGTCTAGGGGTTAATTTTCCTCCTGCCATTTTTTCTAATTAGTTTAGTTTATTTTGTTTATGAAAATATAGTATAAAACTAATTATCCTTTGTTACTCATTGCAGAAAGCATACCACCATAAACATTGTTTAACGAAGCAATGTTTGCAGTCATAGATTGCATTTGATCTTTTAATTTAGATGCGTTATCAGCGATTTCCTTGTTAGCTTCAGCGTTTCTTGAAGCACTTTCCAACTGTACTTTATATAGACTGTTCAAAGATTCCATTTGAGCAGCAGCCATAGACAATTCTTCACTGTATTTTTTTGTAGCAGCAATTCCATCAGCAGCTGGAGAAATTCCTTTTGCAGCAGATTCGAAATTTTTGATGCTGTTTCCTAAGCTTGCCATCAACTCACCGTCGATTTTAGCTTCTTTCAATAAATTGTCTAATTTCTGAGACAACAAACCTTGAGCTTCAGCTGGGTTTTCTTTTTTAACTTCTTTCTTCTTTCCTTCAGCACCTGCCAATTCAGGATATACCAAAGTCCAGTCCAATTCATTGTCAACAGGTTCAAAAGCTGATAATGCAAAAATTAGCGCTTCAGTAACCAAACCGATAGAAAGCATTAATGTTCCAGTTAATGGTCCTATTTCAAAGTGAGTAATTTTAAATAATGCACCAATGATTACAACTGCCGCTCCCATACCGTAAGCGAAATTCATTGCCTTTTTGCTTAATAATGCCATAATAATAATTTTTTTTTAGTTAATTAGATAGTTTATAAAGTTGGTTTTAATAATTTAATTTCTTGGTGCGTTCCCTGTAGTCTGGGTTCCCATATAATCCTGAACTGTTCTGAAGCCAATATAACTTCTTGCAGTATCAGCGTACTCAAAATCACGAGTACTAACTTGAAGCATGTAGGCAACATCTTTCCATGAACCACCTCTTACAACTTTACGTTGATTTTTGGCATCCGGCACATTAGGGTTCATTGTTGACACGAATTCATAAGCTCCTGCATCGTAAGAAGAATCCGTCCATTCCGCAACGTTTCCTGCCATATTGTACAAGTTATAACCGTTAGGATCAAAAGATTTGGCCTCCACTGTATACAAAGCTCCATCAGCTGCATAATCACCTCTATTAGGTTTAAAGTTCGCCAAGAAACAAGCCCTGTCATTCTTAGTATAAGGACCTCCCCAAGGATATGTCGCAGATTGAAGACCTCCACGAGCCGCATACTCCCATTCTGCCTCAGTAGGCAACCTGAAAGAGTTGATCAAGTTACGACCTTTTTTCTTTTTAGATTTAATATAAGCATTTTTATGAAGCGTTCTCCAAGCACAAAATGCTTTAGATTGTTTCCAAGAAACACCCACAACTGGGTAATCGCTATAAGCCTGGTGCCAGAAGTAATCATTATGCATTGGCTCATTATAAGAATAAGAGAAATCCTTGATCCAAGAAGTTGTATCCGGGTAAATTTCCACAGGCTCAGATTTCTTGATAAATCCTTTTCTTCCTTTTTTCTTAACAGCCTCATTCAAATCAACTTCCGTGTAGCGGAATTTCAATTTGCTATTGTCCATAGTTCTCAATCCATTGTAAGATTCCTCAAGAGGCAAATACATTGAATCCATCACTTCCGAATAAAATTCATCTGGATATTTAGAAGTATCGGTAATAAGTTTTACTTTCTTGTTTAGTTTTCTACCAGCGTACATATCATCTTCTGTACCTACACTATAATAATTCTCATACATATACTTATCGTATGGAGTCATTTTCTCAGGATCAGCATCAGCAAAAGCAAAGTCACCAATACCCGTAGCTTTCTTTCCTCCTCCTGTTCCAGCAGTCTGACCTTGCTCGTCAGCCATAATAGCAAGACGTACTCGAATCGTAGAATCCTTTACCCATTCTATAAATTGACGGTATTCACTGTTCGTGATTTCCGTTTCATCCATATAGAAAGAACGTACTGTTACAGTTTTAGTCGGAGCATCTCCAATATTAGCTAAATCATCATCTGATTTACCCATAATATAGGATCCACCCGGAACCAATGTCATACCGTAAGGTTTTTCCGGATGCCATTTCTTTCCTTTCACTCCTACTAATTCCCCTTTGTCGCTAGAGCCACAGCTAAATAATAATGATGATAATGCTGCAAATGCAATGAACTTCTTCATATAAATTGGGTTATAATATATTCTTAATTTAAGGCCGTAAACCTATTTATTATTTTTCGAAAAAACAATTTTTTTATTAACAAAAACTTAAGATTATGTGAAATCAATGTTATAATTCTAGTTTTCACTAATCTAGACAATTATCAGAGAATATTTTTCCTTTGTGCTTTCCACCACCTCTCGGGTATTTCCTGATTTGTAGCTCCCAGATAATCATCTTGAGAACAGGGTAATAACGTATTCCTTTTCAATTTATTGTTACCATTGGAAACAAATGGTATTTCAATCCACCATCTTTCCGTCTTGTCACTCTTATAAAACACTAATTGTTCATCTTCCAGAGGAACAATGTATTTCAGATAATTCTCTTTGCTCCCAAAAGGATACTCATTTGAGCGGTAATGATACCCTTCTATAAAGTACCAAACAATCTGGGCAATTAAAACAGATTCTTGTTTTGAATTATTGTGATTAAATATGCCAAATAATGAAACTTTATCGCTTATTCCTGCATATCTTGATAAGGAACATATTTCCTTACCGTTAAATCCATTGGGCGTAAAAGTAATAAAATTACCGGAATCGCAAGACTTTACAGATGTTAAATCTAAAGTTATTATGTCTGCATCTCGGAAGACCGGTTCCGAAATCGATATATTATTAGATATTTCTCCCAATCGGTAAGCGTCGAAAAATAATTTTTCCACCAAATCGATCTCTTCTTGTGAGTTATAATAGGTCTGATAGCCAATATTGCTATAATTAAACAGGTTATTTGGCTCTTCGATAATCATCTTGGTCAGATACGAATCTGAAGAAAGCGGCTTATCGGCAACACCAAAATCAAACTTGTTGTCAATTGCAACCATGTTTACCATCTGCTCCAGGTCATCATATGCCCTATAAAGGGAATAAGTCAGATCCTGGGTTCCTCCTATTATAATAGGTATGATTTTTCGCTTTATCAATTCAGCCACCACCTTTTTCAAGGCAAAATACGTATCACCAACTGAATTTCCTGCTTCAATGTTACCCAGATCCGCTATTGACGCATGCCAGTTTCCCGGATACAAGCTGTAAAATTCTTTTCTGATGTGATCCAGATTCACATCCTCTATCTGGTACTCAGAACTGCGGTTCTCCAGGACACCAATAATCGCAATATTGATCTTATCCAAATCTGGAAAATCTTTGTCGGAATGCAAAACAACCTTACTTCCCAGATTTTGAGAAGAAAGGTTGTTTATAAATTCCAAGATTCCATCATCTAAGGGCGACAGGAAATCAAACTCCATATGTTATTTCTTTTTTGCTACTGCTTTTTTTGCAGCTGGTTTTTTAGTTGCTGTAGTTTTTTTCGCCGCGGTTTTCTTAGCAGGCGATTTCTTCTCGATCATCTCTTGCACTTCTGCCAATGTCAATTTCGTTGCATCGACATCCTTGCTAAGTTCAATCTTGATTTTCCCCTTGGTAATAACCGAACGTCCCCAACGTGCTTTTTCCACCTTGATCCCTTCGTCTTCCCAATGGTGAAGTACTTTATCAATCTCTTTCTGCATTTTATCTTCAATCAATTCCACGATATCCGACTGCGAAAGATTGTCGAAATTATATTTCTTGCTCACATTGATAAAAATTCCGTTCCACTTGAGGAAAGGTCCAAAACGACCAACACCTTTTTGAACGGGTTCACTTTTGTAAGTTGCAATCGGAGCATCTGCTTCCTCTTTTTCAGCAATCAATTCTTTGGCTCTGTCAAAAGTCACATCCAGGGGATCTTCTCCTTTTGGAAGTGAAATAAACATTTTCCCGAAACGAACATAGGGACCAAAACGACCATTGTTCACTTCCACTTCTTCTCCTTTATGTGTTCCAAGATTTTTCGGAAGCAAGAACAATTTCAAAGCTTCTTCCAAAGTAATGTTCCCGATATTCTGATCGTTCATCAAACTTGCAAACTGCTTTTCTTCGTCTTCCGCGTCTCCAATCTGAGCCATCGGTCCAAATTTCCCTAAACGGACGCTAACCGGTTTTCCTGTTTTTGGATCTTTTCCTAGAATTCTTTCCCCAGATTCTCTTTCCGCATTTGCTTCCACGTCTTTCACATTCGGATGAAACTGATCGTAGAATTCCTGCATCATCTTGGCCCAATTCACATTTCCTTCAGCAATTTCATCAAAATCCTGCTCCACTTTTGCAGTGAAATTATAATCCAGGATTCTTTCGAAATTCTTCACCAAGAAATCGGTAACAATCGTTCCAATATCTGTCGGAACCAATTTTCCTTTATCAGAACCCGTATTTTCTTTCAGCAATTTCTCTCCAAGCTTTCCAGATTGCAAAGTCAACTGCGTATAATTTCTTTCGTTTCCTTCCAAATTTCCTTTCTCAACATAATTTCTGTTGATAATGGTGGAAATCGTCGGAGCATAAGTTGACGGACGGCCAATTCCGAGTTCTTCCAATTTCTTAACCAAGGAAGCTTCGGTATATCTCGCCGGCGGTCTTGAATATCTTTCGGTTGCCGTGATGAAATTGTTCTGCAATTTCTCATTGACTTTCATCGCAGGCAACATTCCTTCTTGCTCTTCATCATCGTCGTCATTTCCTTCCAGATATACTTTCAAGAAACCTTCAAAAAGCAAAACTTCTCCAGTAGCTGCAAATAATTCACTATGGTTGTTCGCTTCAATTTTTACATTTGTTCTTTCCAATTGAGCATCACTCATTTGAGAAGCCAACGTTCTTTTCCAAATCAAATCATAAAGACGCGCTTGGTCCCTGTCGATATTCACGGTGTGACGCGACATATCCGTCGGACGAATCGCCTCGTGGGCTTCTTGAGCACCTTTGCTTTTCGTTGTAAAATTTCTTGGTTTAGAAAATTCCTTGCCATACGATTTGATGATTTCAGCTTCCGCCGCATTCATCGCATCATTCGAAAGATTCACGCTGTCCGTTCTCATATACGTAATCAAACCGGCTTCGTATAATCTTTGTGCCAATTGCATCGTGATTCCAACCGGAAGATACAATTTACGCGCCGCTTCCTGTTGCAAAGTTGAAGTCGTAAATGGCGCTGCAGGAGATTTCTTGGTAGGTTTTGTTTCCAAATCCGCTACCTTATATATAGACCCGATATTTTTATTTAAAAAATCTTCGGCTTCTTTTTTCGTAGTAAAGTTCTTTGGCAATTTCGCCTTGAACGTTTTTCCAGCTTCGTTGGCAAATTCAGCCACAACCGAATAACTTGCAACCGCATTAAAATTCTGAATTTCCCTTTCTCTTTCGACAATCAATCGCACCGAAACCGATTGCACTCTTCCTGCCGACAAACCGCCTTTGATTTTTCTCCAAAGAACAGGAGAAAGTTCATAACCAACCAATCTATCCAAGACTCTTCTCGCCTGTTGCGCGTTTACCAAGTCATAATTGATTCCTCTTGGATTATCAATCGCCTTCAAGATCGCCGTTTTGGTAATCTCGTGAAAAACAATCCTTTTTGTCTTCTCAGGTTTCAAATTCAATTCTTCCGCCAAGTGCCACGAAATGGCCTCTCCCTCGCGGTCCTCATCACTCGCCAACCAAACCATTTCGGCCTTTTTCGCTAGTCCTTTTAGTTTCGTCACCAATGCTTTTTTATCAGGGGAAACTTCATATTTTGGTGTGAAACCATTCAATACATCCACCCCAATTTCCTTGGAAGGCAAATCCGCAATGTGCCCATAACTGGACTCCACCTGGTAATCGCTTCCCAAAAATTTTTCTATGGTTTTTGCCTTCGCAGGCGACTCCACTATCACTAAATTCTTTGCCATAATGCTTTTATTTCTGTCGCAAAAGTATAGGAATTTTTTAAATATTGCGTTTTTAGATTTTTTTAAATTCAAAATACCTGATTTTCAACACTTAAAAATCGAAACATTTTTGTTTTTATTTAGAAGCGAATCGGCAGTGAATTTCAGCCATCCATTTTCCCGCTGGACGCCACTATCTTTTATGGCTCCCGAAGCGTCGGGACCGCCAAAAAAGGATAATGGCAACCATCGGGGCTATTTAAAAATCCATTTTAATTTTTGGAATCTTCTGGACCAATATTGCCGATAATTGGAATCTTTAAAATATTTAAAACTATATATATTTAAGGTATAAAATATTTCAACAATTCATCTTCGCAAAGTATCACCACAAACTCCTAACAGGTATTTCTCCTGTTAGGTATTCGAGATTTCTTTAAAGAAACCCAACAGAAGAAAATACCTGTTAGGAAATCGAAAACCAAAGAACAAAAATGTAAACAAAATTGTTTACATTTGTATAATGAAATCTAAGCTCGACATCTTAAAAGGAGTTCATCCCGGAAAATTCATCGAACGCGAATTGCTGAAATCCAAAATCAGCAAAAGACAATTTGCGCTTTCTATCAATGAACATCCACAAACATTAGGAGCCATC
>Ga0247805_1000117_pt1 | contig 57957 bp, 52 predicted proteins | sample UWRJL044104R1_FD_180930 | JGI IMG/M metagenome (GOLD analysis project Ga0247805, IMG submission 180930) | Plant litter microbial communities from Arlington Agricultural Research Station in Wisconsin, United States - UWRJ-L044-104R-1 | ecosystem: Environmental > Terrestrial > Plant litter >...
GCCACGGGCGCACAGCCAAGGTCTCCAGCTTAGGTGAATTCCCGGCAATGCCACCGGTGCAGGGTCTAGCGTAGTTTTTATGCCTGAAGATTCGCGGGAAAACCCCGAAGACGAGTTCCGCGACATGCTGCGAGAGCTTCTCTCCGGCAACGCCCAGTTCGATCCGAGCCAGCTTGCGAGCGCGGCGGGTTTGCCCAACGACCCCGCACTTCTCGAGCAGATGATGAGCCAGCTCCGCAACGTTCTCAAGGCGAGCGAAGACGGCGTTAATTGGGATGTCGCGCTCGAACAGGCGACGAAGCTCGCCGGTGGGTCGAGCGTCGTTTCACTTCCCGCCGAAAGATCGCAGCTCGAGCAGGCACTGCACGTTGCATCCCTCTGGCTTGCCGAGGTCACCGAGATCTCAGAGCTCACCGTCGACCCGCGCCTGATGAGCCGCACAGAGTGGGTAACGGCGACAATGCCGATCTGGATCCAACTCGCCGAGCCGGTCGCGACAAGCATCGCGAACTCGCTCTCGAAGGCTTTTACCGAGCAGGCATCCGAGGGCATGGGCGAACTGCCCGCCGGAGTCGAGGGCGTTGTACGCAACCTCGGTGGCACGCTCTTTGCAATGCAGCTCGGCCAGGCCGTTGGCCAGCTTGCGAGCGAGGTCGTCTCCGGTGGCGACATCGGAATCCCGCTGCTCGGGCCTCTCGGTGACGCCGACCAGCAGGCGGCTCTCATCCCCCAGAACGTTGTGGCCTTCGCGGCCGGTCTCGATGTGCCGATCGACCAGGTGCAGCTCTACCTGTCGGTGCGCGAACTGGCGCACGCGCGCCTGTTCCGTCACGCGCGCTGGCTGCGCCTGCAGTTGCTTACGTCGATCACCGACTACGCCCGCGACCTGCACTTCGACGCCGAGCACATGGCCGACGCCCTCGAGGGTGTTGACCCCTCGAACCCCGAAGAGATTCGCGAGATGCTTTCGAGCGGCGCGTTTATCCCGCCGAAGTCGGAAGACCAGCTCGCAGCCCTCGAACGCCTCGAGACGATGCTGGCTCTCATCGACGGCTGGGTCGACGTCATCACGGCCGACGCGACAACCCGCCTGCCTCGCAGCGCGGCGATTGCCGAGACCGTGCGTCGTCGCCGTGCGGCCGGTGGGCCCGCGGAATCCGCATTTGCGACCCTCGTCGGCCTCGAGCTTCGACCCCGTCGACTGCGTGAGGCATCCGCGATGTGGCGAAAAGTCACCGAGGCGGTTGGCGCTGCCGAGCGCGACGCACTGTGGTCGCACCCCGACCTCGTGCCGACCGCTGACGACATCACCGACCCGACGGCACTCATCGCGCGTATCACCGGTGGCCCCGCGGCCCCCGATGACTTCGACCGCGCGCTCGAGGACCTCCTCAACGACGACTCCGGCGACCGCCCGCACGAGGGACTCAACGGTTAGCTCGGCACACCCTGTGGAGTAACAAATCCTCTGAAAGCTTTTGCGTGGCATCCTCACTCGATGGTTCTCAAGCTCGATCCCCGCTTCCCACTCGTCTGGCGCAGCCCCGACGGTGTGCAGTTCGGCGTCGCGACAGCCGTCGCAACGATCAACGGCATAACCAGCGCTGACGAGAGGATGATCGCCGCCCTCACCGAGGGCATCAGCGAATCCGGGCTCAGTATGGTGGGCCGCAGCGCCGGTGCCTCAGGCTTGGATGTCGCGGCTCTCCTGCAGCGCGTGCGACCCGCGCTCGCGCCGCCCGCCACGGTCGCGCAACGGGTGCTCGTTTCGGGAACCGGCCACACCGCCGATGCCGTGACGCGAGCCGTCGCATCCACGGGTCATTCGCTTGTCAGCGAGCACCCCGACTTGGTGGTTCTCGTCGCGAACTTCGTTGTACCACCGGCACAGCACGGAGCCTGGCTGCGGCGGGACGTGCCGCACCTGCCGGTTGTTGTCACCGACGCGACGGTTGAGATCGGGCCGCTCGTCGAACCGGGGCTCGGGCCATGCCTGTACTGCCTGCTGCGCGATCGCACCGAGCGTGACAGGGCGTGGCCCGCGATCGCCGCGCAGTTGAGCGGCAAGGTGAGCGCTGCCGACACCCCCGTGCTCGGCGGTGAGGTGGCGGCGATCGTCGGGCGGCTCATCGTGTCGCGGCTCGAGCACGGAGCGGCGTCGGTGCATCGCGCGCTGTCGCTCGATATCGGCTCCGGCGTGATCACCTCGATCGAGGTTATGGCGCGCCCCGACTGCGGTTGCGTTGAGCTTGTCGCTACAGGTCAGCCAAAAAGCGACTCGCCTGCCGTCGCCCCTGTCGCGACGCTGCACCCCCGCCAGCCTCGCTCCACGAGAGCGCGAGCTTCTTCCGGGCCCGCGTAACACCGACGTAGAGCAGACGGCGCTCTTCTTCGACCGCCTCCTTTGTCGTCGCGTAGCTGATCGGCATCAGGCCCTCGGAGAGCCCGACAAGGTAAACGGAGTCCCATTCGAGACCCTTGGCCGAGTGCACTGTCGCGAGGGTCACGGCCGAGCGGTTCGGCTCGTGCTGGCCCTGCTGCCTCTCGAGAAGTTCGGCGACAAACTCCTTGAGCGTCGTCTCGGTCGGCGACTCCTCGGCGAGCGCCATCAGGGCGTTGAGCGAGTCCCAGCGGTCGCGCACGGCGCCGCGGGTCTCGGGCGCCTCCTGCGACCAGCCGAGGGAGCGCAGCACGTCGCTCACCGTCTTGAACAGCGGCTCCCCGAAGATCGAGACGGAGGCGCCCTTGAGCATCATGATTGCTTCCTTGACCTCGCGCAGGTCGAAAAACCTCGTGCCACCGCGCAGCAGGAACGGAACACCGGCATCGCCGAGGGCCGCCTCGATGACCGCCGCCTGCACGTTGATGCGGTACAGGATCGCAATGTCTTCCGGCTTGACGCCCGACTCGATCTCGGCGGCGATGGACTGCGCAACGGCGCGTGCCTCGCGGGCATCGTTCTCGAACGCCGTCGTCACCGGCGGGCGGCTCGGGCCGTCGGTCGTCGCGGCGTGCAGCGAGAGCGCTCCGGGACGGCCGCGCATCAGCCGGTTCGCCGAGTCGACGATCGCCGGGGTCGAGCGGTAGTTCTGCTCGAGCCGCACAACAACAGCGTTGTCGTGCGCCGCGGCGAAACCGAGCAGGTACTGCGGGGTCGCACCCGCAAAGGAGTAAATGGTCTGGCTCGCGTCACCAACGACGCAGAGATCGTTGCGGTTGCCGAGCCAGAGCTGCAGCAGGTCGTGCTGGAGCGGGGAGACGTCCTGGTACTCGTCCACGACGAAGAAGCGATACTGTTCACGCACCTGCTGGGCGACGCGAGGTTCGCTCTCGATCATTCCCGCGGTTGCGAGAAGCACGTCTTCGAAGTCGAGCTGCTTGCGCTCGTCCTTCACGTCTTCATAGGCCTGCTGCAAGTCGACGGCCTTCTGCAGGGTGAGCGACGGCGGCAACGACCTTTTCTCGGCCGCTTGCGCGTACTGCGCGATGCTGAGGCGCGAGACCTTGCGCCACTCGATTTCTGCCGCCGTGTCGCGCAACGTCGCCGTGTCGAGCTTGAGCTTGATGGTCTCCGCTGCGTGCGCGAGCAAGCGCGCCTTCGAATCGATGAGCCGCGGCATTGTGCCGCCGACGACCTGCGGCCAGAAAAAGCTCAGCTGCGAAAGTGCCGAAGCGTGGAAGGTGCGCGCGGAGACGCCGCCCGCACCGAGGTGCCGCAAGCGCGAGCGCAGCTCGCCGGCCGCGCGGCTCGTGAAGGTCAGGGCCATCACGCGCCCGGGTGGGTAGACCCCGCTCGCGACACCGTAGGCGATGCGATGGGTGATGGCGCGGGTCTTTCCGGTTCCGGCACCCGCGAGCAGGCACACCGGCCCCAGCAGCGCCTCGGCTGCCTGCCTTTGCTGGTCATCGAGGTCAGCGAGGAGGGACTCGGGGCTCGTGACATCCACCGTCATGAATGTTCCTTAAGCGGGCCGCCGTACCACTCCTCGATGATCGCGCGGGCGATCGAGGTGGGGCCGGGCAGCAAAATCTCGCCAGCGGCGTCACGCAACTCGTCGCGGCTGAACCAGCGCAGGTCGAGGATTTCGTTGCCGTCGGGAGTCAGGATGCTTTCGACACGCTCGTCGACGCGGGCCAGGAAGCCGACCATCAGCGACGCGGGAAAAGGCCAGGGCTGGCTGCCGAGGTAGGTCGGGTCGGTAACACGAATGCCCGACTCTTCGAAGACCTCGCGGATGACCGCGGCCTCGAGCGACTCCCCCGGCTCGACAAAGCCAGCGAGTAGCGAGTAGCGGTTGTTCTCCCAGAGGGCGTTGGAGCCCAGCAGCAGGCGGTCGTCAGCGTCGGTGATTCCGACGATGATCGCGGCGTCGGTGCGCGGAAAGACCTCGGCACTAGAGTCGGGGTCGACCCGCACCCAGCCCGCCTTTGCGGAGACCGTCGCGTTGCCGGTGCGCGGCGAGAAGCCGTGCGAGGTGTGCCAGTTGAGAATGCCGAGCGCCTCTGCGAGGAGCCCGGTATCGCGATCGCTCAGCGCGTCGCCCATTCGTCGCAGGTTGCCCCACTCGCTCTCGGCGAGGTGGCCGGCATCGTGCAACAGGGCCGCGACGATCGGCGTGCCCACCGGCTCCGGGCTCGTCGTCGACAGCGAGCGGCCGAGGTAGACGAGCTGAGCGGCGGGCGGGATCGCGTCGAAGGGAACGAGCGCGAGATTGTTCGGACCAGCGAGAAGCGCTGTGCCCTCGAAGATCGGCAGCACACGCGCCGTCGGGTCGTTGCGCAGAACCTCAAAGAGGTCGGGAATTTCGCGCGTGAGGTAGTCCCTGTCGACTTCGTACCGTGACAGGGGAAGGCGCGCGAGAAAATCCAAAGACATATGGGAGACCCATCCGAAGTGCGTGGCTATGCGTGGCGTTCAGCGCCAGCGAGGCTAGGGCGACCTACCCTGTTGGGTATGGCACGGTCCCACCTCACTCTAGCCGCGCTCGCGACCTCGGCAGTCGCAGAGCTCGACCTCGTCGCTACGTCCGAATTCGGTTCGCGGGTAGACAACGAGTTCGACTCCGCCCTGCTCACCGGTCGCGACGGCAAACACTGGATCATTCGCGTTCCCCGCACCGAGGCCGCGGAGTCGGCGCAGTCCGCCGACCTCGTCGCACTGCGGGCGATCAGCACGGGTGTGCGCACCCGTCTGCCCTTCGGCGTCTCCAACTACGTCGGCCAGACACCCGTCGGCGGCACTCGCGCCGTCGTCTACGAATTTGTCTACGGCACAAAGGTGCCCTTGAATCACGTGGATGACGCGCTCGCGACATCCATCGGCAAGGCACTTGCGGCGCTCCACATTCTCCCGACGAGCTTCGTCGCCGATGCCGGGCTGCCCGTGCTGGGTGCCATCGAGGCTCTGCGTTCGGCGGTGAGCGTTATGGACCGCGCGGCGGCCACTGGTCACGTTCCCACTCCCCTGCTCTCGCGCTGGGAGTCGGCGACCGAAGACTCCAAGCTCTGGCAGTTTCAGCCGACGGTTATCAACAACGCGCTCAGCGCCGACTCGTTCCTGTCGAGCGAGGGCAACGTGACCGGAGTTCTCGGCTGGCAGGAGCTGCGCGTCGGCGACCCGGCCCGCGACCTCGCCTGGCTGCTCGCCGACCCCGCCGTCGCAGACCCGGCGTTTGACGCCTACATCGCGACCCGTGGAACCGCCGACCGCCAGGTCAAGCAGCGCGCGACCCTGTACTCAGAACTCGAGGTGGCCAAGTGGCTGCTGCACGGCACCGAGATCCGCGATTCCGAGATCGTGGATGACGCGGTGTCGATGCTCGACTCGCTCGTCGATGACGTGCAGAACGACGTTATGAACCCGATCGGCGCCCAGACCATGCCGACGATGGCCGTCGACGAGGTTGAGGCGTTCCTCGATCGCAACGAGCGGGCTGTCTAGCAGCCCTGATTTGCTAGCGGCTGGCCAGGTAGGTGATTACTGCGGCGCCGCTCACGCTGAGCGCTGTCGCGCCGATGACCAGTGTGGCGACAAATGCGCGGCGCAGGTCTTTGGCGTCCGAGCCGTCGATGTGGAACTCCATAGCGACGATATTCTTCGCCGTTTCGAAGTCGTCGAACGTGCCGATCATCGAGCCGCGTGCGTCGGTGACCTTGTAGCCAACGATGTCTTCCTCGACCATGCCGAGGTAACCGTCGTTGGAGCGGGCCACCCAGAGTCCGTTGTCGGGGTTGCTCCACATCGCGCGGTTGAATCGACGGGTGTCGGCGACCTCTGCCTCGGCAGCTGATGCGGCCGACGGGGGAACTGCGATTGCCGTCACGGTGTCTCCTCGTTTGGGTCGATTCGCCGGATCTGGCGATGTCCCAATTTTGACATGGTGACTGAATAACTAGGCAAACTAGCAAAAAGGGTTGACGACTCGGGCATCCCCGACTAGCGCAGTGCGGCCCGCCACAGATCGACGAGTTCGGGCTCGCTGAAGATGTGCTCCGGAGCAATGACGGTGTCGTCAGACACGAAGTAGAACACGGCGTCGATGAGGTCGGGATCGATGCCCTTCCAGTGCGCGTACGCGAGCCGGTAGAGAGCGAGCTGCAGTTGCTTCTCCTCGAGATCGGCGGCGTTGCGTGGTGCCTTGCCGGTCTTCCAGTCGACAACCTGGTACCGATCGCCGTTCTGGTAGACGGCGTCGATCTTGCAGATCACTATGCGGCCGTCAAACGGCAGGTGGATCTCGCGCTCGACCTCGAGCGGGCGGCGCGCTGCCCACGGCGAGCGCGAGAACGTCTCCTGCAAGCGCGTGAGTTCGGCCTGCTCGAGCGGGGCGTCTTCCTCTTCCAACTCGGTGACGAGTGCGTCGAGCACTTCCGTCGAGCCGGTCATGCCGAAGCGCTCCTCGACCCAGGAGTGAAAGAGCGTTCCGAGGGTCGTTGCTCGGTACGGCCGCTGCGGCATCGGGCGGCGCAGGTTCGACGCAACCGACACCGGGTCGGTCACGTAGTCCTTGAACCGCGATGCCGGCACGCGCGTCGGCAGGTCGACAGTCTCGCTCGCCTCGAGTCGACGGCGGCGTTCTTCGAGCAGGAGGTCGAGGTCTGCGTCCCATGCGCCGCCATTGCCCGGTCGTGCGCTCGCGACGCGCAGAGCCGCTTCTTCGACCGCGTTGCGTCGCTCGCCCAGCGGGTCGAGCGGCCAGGAGATTTCGTTTCCGGTGAGGTTGAGCGGGTTCTCGGTGTGCTCGCTCAGGAGCGGCAGCTCGCCGATGACGCCGGACTCCGCAAGCGCGCGCAGGAATGGGCTCGGCGCGCGCTGGCTCGACTGCCCCGCCCAGAAGGAGCTCGTGATGAGCAGACAGTGTCGCGCCCTTGTGACTGCAACGTAGGCGAGGCGGCGCTCCTCGAGTTCGTGCCGGTGTTTCACGGCCTCGACGAAGACGGCCTTGGCATCGAGAAGCTCCTTGCGCGTCGTCGCCTCCCGCCACGCGAACTCGGGGAGCTCCGCAGCGTCGCCGCGGAACTCGTACGGAAGCGTGCCAAAAGACAACCAGCCGGTAAACCCCTCGCGCGGTTTGCCGGGAAGCTCCTGTTCGGTGAAACGCGGGACAACAACGAGGTCCCACTCGAGCCCCTTCGAGCCGTGCACCGTGAGCAACTGCACGGTACCGGGCTCGGCCTTCTCCGGGCGAGGGGCAAGCCCATCGCGCCATTCGGCCTCACGCAGCCAACCGAGAAACCCGCCGAGGCTCGTCGAGTCGTCAACGGCGAGGTATCCGGAGAGCGCATCGAAGAACGCCTCCATGTTCGCCCCACCGAGGGGGCGCGATTCGTTCGCCGCAACCTCGATATCGAGCAGCATCTCCTGTTCAACGAAGGTCACAAAGTCGAGCAGTTCGAGGCCGGAGCGTGCGCGCAGGCGTGCGAACAACCGGCCAGCGTCACGCAGGCGCGCGAGACCGACGTCGCTGAAGGTCTCGAGCACCACGTGCCCCTCGCGGGCCGTCGCAACGAAGTCGAGCGCGTCGATGAGCGAGCCACCCTCGCCCTCCGCGACCGAGGAGCGCATCTTCTCGCGCACATCCTGATCGAGCGGCTGGTGCGCGTAGTTGCGGTCGCGGAGCCAGGACGCGACGCGGCTCAGTACCTTCAGATCGCGCACACCGATGCGCCACCGCGACCCCGCGAGAAGTCGAACCAGTTCGCTGCCCGCCGTCGGGTCGTTGACAACGCTGAGCGCGCTCACGAGGTCGGCGATCTCCGGCTCGGCCATCAGCCCACCGATGCCCAGCACATGGAAGGGAACTTCTTTCTCGCGCAGTGCCTCGATGAAAAAACGCTGCGTCGACCGGGTGCGGAACAGCATCGCAGCGGTCGGCAGCACACCCTTGTCGTTGGGCACCAGACGCTGCTTGAGCCAGACCGCTGCGGCCAGAGCTTCTTCGGGCAGCTTCTCCTCAACAATCACGTCAACCGGGACGGCGCTTGCCGTTGCGCTCGCGGTGAGCTTCTCAACCCGCACTCGCGTTTCAGACACGAGCGGCTCAACCAGCGCGTTGGCGATATCGAGAATCCGCTCCCCGTTGCGCCAGCTCGTTGTCAGAGCGAATTCGTGAACGGACCCGGCCCCGAACTGGTTGGCGAACTGCTCGAGGTTTGCCGCACTTGCGCCGCGCCATCCATAAATCGACTGGTTGGGGTCGCCGACCGCCATCACCGGATGCCCGCCAAACAGCTCGCTGAGCAGCCAGGTCTGCACTACCGACGTGTCCTGATATTCGTCGAGCAGCACAACCTTGTAGCGATCGCGGAAGTCGGTCGTGACCGCGGGGATCGTGCGCACGATTTCGAGCGCGAGCGCCACCTGGTCGGAGTACTCGACGAAGCCGCGGCGGGCCTTGATCAGCGCAAACTCCTCGGCGAGGTCGATGAGCACGGGGAGTCCGCCGATCGAGCGGGCGAGGTTCAGGGCTTCGGCGTACTCGCCGCGGCCGCCCGTCGGAAGCTCGACGAGAGCGCCGAAATCGTCAGCCATTGCGCGTACGGCTGCCGCGTCTGCGACGTTCTCGCTGAGCGCGTGGCTGAGCGAGAGCACGGCCTTTGTGATGACGTCGACGTTCTTTTCGAGGTCGGGAAGCCGGTCGTCGCTGCTGCGAATGACAAGAGACCGAGCGAGCTGCCAGGCCGAGGCCTCGCCGAGCACGGCCCCGTCGCTCTCGCGGCCGAGGAGCACCGCGTTGTCGCGGTAGATCGTGTTGGCGAACGAGTTGTAGGTCGCGACGGCGGGCGGGTCGAACTCGTCGTATCCCTCGGCGACCAGGCCCGCTTCGGCGAGCTGGGCGATGCGCTCGCGGATGCGCGCGGCAAGTTCACCGGCGGCCTTGCGGGTGAACGTGAGGCCGAGGATCTCGCCGGCGCTCACGTGCCCGTTGGCGAGCAACCAGAGCACGCGGTTGGCCATCGTCTCGGTTTTACCGCTGCCGGCGCCCGCTATAACAAGGGCAGGCTCGAGCGGTGCCTCGATGACCGCGCGCTGCTGGTCGGTCGGGCGTGGCAGGCCGAGGGCGTCCGAGATCGCGTAGGCGCTGGTATTTGTGAGCTCAGTCACTCGAGACGCTCCTCACCCGGTGCAGCTTGCGGCTGGGATTTCCGTTGCCCCAGCCCTCGAGCTCGAGCAGGCCGTGGAAGTGCGCGCTCGCCATGTCGGCTGCCGCCTCTCGGATGCGGCTGCGGAAGAGCTCGAGCCCCTCGCTGTCGAGCGGTGCCTGCACCGCCTCGCGGTAGAGCTTGGACTTGACGCCGGACTTCACGAAGAGCAGCTTCGCTCCCCCGCTCGCGTGCTCGCCAAACTCGCTGAGGAACTCGTCGAGCACACCCTCGGCGTAGGCGAGCTGGTAGGCGCCGAGCTGCGGGTGCTCGTCAATCTCGGCCTGGCGCGTTGTCGGTTTGCCGGTCTTGAGGTCGACGATGACAACGGTGCCGTCGCTCGCCCGCTCAACCCGGTCGATGGAGCCGTTGACTCGCGCCCGCCCGATATCGAGGGCGAAACGGCTTTCGGCACCGACGAGCGTTTTGCCGTCGCGCACGAAGTCGGCGAGGTACTCTGCGACGCCTGCCGCGAGTATCCGGGTTGCGCGTTTCTGGTGTTCGGCAAGCCAGGGCGCCTCGAATGCGAGCTCTTTCCAGCGTCCCTCGATGGCGCCCCAGAGCGCGTCGAGTGATGGCTCTTCGGCGGTTTCCATCGCCCAGTGCACAATCGTTCCGATGGCCATTGCAGTGTTGGGTTCGCTTCCGGAGATGGATTCGACGAACCAGTCGAGCGGTGAGTCCTCGAACTTGGCGAGCTGCGAGGGCGATACGGGAACCGTCTCTTCGTCACCGAATAGCGGGTCTTCCGTCGAGGGTGCGAGCAACCCGTGCCAGTCGAGCGGGTTAGCTCCCGGCACCTCTTCGGCGGCGAGTCGCGCGAGTGCGGACGCCGCGGCCTCGGACTCGCGGCCGGTGCGAGCGCGCCCGACGAGCTCGCGGCGCAGTCGGCCGGTGATGCCGCGCAGCGAGAGCGGCGCCTGCGAACCGATGTCGGCGACGGTGGCATCCGGCGGCAGCAGGCTGAAGAACACGCTGCGCGCCTCGTCTTCGTTGGCGACTGCCGCGACGATCACCTGGGTCGTTGCGCGCGAGATGGCGAGCGCGAACATCCGCAGCTCGTCGCCGAGCACCTGCTTGCGCTGGTCGACGACACCCGCCTGCTCGCCCGTGACAGCCCGCACCAGTTCTTGCGGGTTGAGGAGCGAGCCGCGCAGTCGCAGGTTGGGCCATGCGCCCTCCTGCACCCCGGCAACGACGACGACATCGAACTCGAGCCCAACAACACCGGGCGCGGTTGTGACAAAGACCGTGTCGGCGGCGGGCTGGGGCGAAAGGGTGTCTTCAGGCACCTCGGCGTCGAGCACGTTGGCGAGGAACACACTCGCGGCGGAGCCCGGCTCGCGCTCGACGAAACGCTTCGCCGCGGTGAACAACGACACGATGCCGTCGAGGTGACGATTGACCTCGTCGGCGACGATGCCGGTGCCGAGCGCCTGTGCGAACCACTCCTTGGCGAGACCGCTGCGCTCCCAGACGAGCCAGAGCAGCTCCTCGATGGTTGCGCCCTCCGCGGCGCTCTCGCCAACGGCGGCGAGCAGTTCGGCGACGCGTTCCGCGTTGCGCGCCACGCGGTGGTCGATCGTCGCAAAACGGCCGGGAGCCGCGAGCGCCTCGACCAGCAGGTCGTCACTCGACCGGTTGCCGTCACCGGCAAGCTCCTCGCCGCGCAGCGCGAGCCGCAAGCGGCGCAACGCCAGCCGGTCGAGGCCGCCGAACGGTCCGGTAAGAATCTCGACGGCGAGCTCCGGGTTGAGAGCAGTGCGGCCGGTGCCGACATCGACAACGAGCAGGAGAGCGCGGGCCGCGTGATCGTCACGCAGGGCGCGGCCACCGACGGCCGTGCGGCTCGGCACCTCGGCGAGGGCGAGGGCACGCGCGGCCGCGGGAACCTGCGCGCCGGAACGCACAACAACCGCCATGCGACTGAAAGCCATGCCGCGGGTGAGGTGGTGCTCGCGCAACAGTCGAGCGATGGAGGCCCAGGTTCGGCCCGGCGTCGGGGCTTCGACGGCGACAACGGCCGGCACCTCCGACGCGCGCTCGATCGCTACAGCGGCGCGCTGGGCACCGGCAGCCGCCGTGCCGATGCGTTGCGTTATGCGGGTTGTGAAGGTGCGCAGCGCCGGACCGTGACGGTGCACGTTGCCCAAAACAAGGGAGCGCAGACCCGGCAGGGCAAGAACCGTCGAGAGCCTGCCGAGGGCGTCGGGCTCGCCGCCACGGAAGGCGTTGGCCGCGACATCCGGGTCACCAAAAGCGACGATAGCGACACCGCGAGCCGCGAAGGCGCGCAGGAAGGCGAGGGTGGATTCGGTTGCCTCCTGCAGGTCATCAACGACGATGAGGCGCAGGCCCGCGATGCGCTCGCTGACAAACCCCGTGGCGGGGTTGAGAGCCGCGATAGCGAAGCGGATGAGCTCGGCCGAGTCGAGCTGATTGGGGCGGGAGGCGGTGACGACGTCGTAGTACTCGTCGAGGAAGTCGGCCGCCGCCACCCACTCGGGATGCCCGGTTTCGAGCCCGAGCGCGCGCAAGCGGTCGGGGCTCACGCCGTACTCGGTCGCGCGCGACATCAGCTCACGCAACTCGCTGCGGAAGCCGCGAAGGCGGCGCACGTCTGGCCCGAGAATCTCGGGCCAGGCCGGGCCGGTGCCCTCCTCGATGTGGCCGTCGAGCAGCTGGCTCAGGTCGGCGTCCTGGTCGCCGCCCGTAACGAGTCGGGGCAGCGGGGCGTCGGCGTTGCGCGCGGCATCGGTCACGATCTCGAAGGCGAGCGAATTGACAGTGCGGGCGAGGGGCCCGTTTGTCGGCACGGCGAGGCGAATCGCGAGATCGTCACGCAGGCGCGTTGCCGAGGCGCGGCTCGGCGTGAGGGCGATGAGCTGCTCGGGCGCCCAGCCGGCATCGAGCACACGCGAGGCGACGAGCTCGATGAGGGTCGTTGTTTTGCCCGAACCCGGGGCGCCGAGCACCGACGCGCTCGCGTCGAGCGGCAGGTCGAGAACAGCGCGCTGCGAGTCGTCGAGCGCGACGCTGGCGCGGGAATCGGACGGCGACAGCGCTCGCGTGAATCCCCTGATGGCCATGGCCAAAAGGCTATCGGCAGCCACAGACAGTTATGCCACGAGTGAACGTGGAGCCGCGACATCCATTCGGTGTCGTAATCTTTCCTCGTGGACATTCGCATCGGCATCGCCAACAGCCCCCGGGAAATCAGCTTCGAGTCGTCACAGACGGCTGCGGAGGTCGAGCAGATTGTTGCGACAGCACTCGATTCGAGCGCCTCGTACTTCAAGCTCGTCGACAACAAGGGACTGATCTACATCGTCCCCGTTGTGTCGTTCGCGTACCTCGAGGTCGGCTCGGAGTCGACCCGTCGCGTCGGCTTTGTGGCATAGCTCATGGAGCTTCTCTTCGTCGTACTGATCTCGGCGGGCGCTGGCACGATCCTGCGCTACCTGCTGCGCGGTCGCGAAACCTTTGGCGCGGCACTGCTGCCCTCGATCAGCGCGGCAGTTTCCGCGCTCGTCTGGGTCGGCCTGCTCTGGGGTCTCAACTGGCAGTTCGACGGCACCTGGATCTGGGTGGCCGCGCTGCTCTCCGGCCCGATCGTCGCGCTCATTGTTGGTGCGAACCTGCCGCGCAAGCGTCGCGAGCATGACCGCGAGACGCTTTCGAAGCTCTCCGGCGGCCGCGCGTAGCGGTTCGTTAGTAGGACAGCTAGGCCGTGAGGCCGAGCGCGTCCATACGACGCGTGTGGGCCGCAACGAGCTCGGTGAATACAGGCTCGATGCGCGCTTCATCCGAAGCAGAATTCGTGGATGCGACGAGCGAACCCCGCGCGACAAGCATCGTGTCGCCGAGCAGCCTTCTGCCCCACAGGGCGAGGCGGCTCGCGAGCTTCGGGTTCGCGTCGATCGCGTCGCGGATCTCTCCGGCGACCTCGGCAGCTCCCGCATCAGACTGAAGAACAGTCGTCACCCGTGCCGTGACGTCGGCGGGGAGACCGCCGGCGAGGCGCACAAAGAACTCGTCGAGAAAACCCGCGGTGATGTGGCTCGTGACGAGGGCTTCGAACCAGTCCGACCCAAGGGTCGAGGCGCGGAAGGCGTCCATAGTCGGCGCGAACGGCTGCATAACCGCACCGGGCTCGAGGCCGAGTCGTTCGATCTCCGCGGTGAGGCCACGGTGCTTTTCAAGCGAGTGAGCTGCGACACGACCGAGCACGTGCTTGGCGTCGGCGGAGGGTGCCGAGCTGATTGCTTCGCTCAGTCCCTCGAAGATGACGAGCTGCGCGTAAGCGGCGCGCCCGAGAAAAGTGGGGAGGTCGGGAGTTAGCTCGCCGAGGTCGACGCGAGTGAGGTTATCCGAGTCAGTGCGCGCTCTGAGCTTGGGCGCTGCGGACGGCTTGCGTCGACGCTTGAACGGAAACCAATTGACCACTGCGACAGCCTAACGGTGAATTGTGACTCCGTACGGCTAAACTGGACGTCCTGCCCCCCATTTCTGGCGGGGGCATGTGCGCCCCAGGACAAAGCGGGCGCATCCCGCATATCTGACAGGGCCACTTCTCTTGACTTTCGCTGAACTCAATATTGACCAGGACATGGTTGATGCACTTGCAACAAAGGGCATCATCGAACCGTTCCCCATCCAGACGCAGACAATCCCCATGGGACTTGCCGGTCAGGACATCATCGGACAGGCCAAAACCGGAACGGGTAAGACCCTCGGCTTCGGACTCCCCCTTCTCCAGTCGCTCGGCGCAAACCCGGAGCCCGGCGTGCAGGCACTCGTTGTTGTGCCCACCCGCGAGCTGTGTGTACAGGTCGCAGAAGACCTGACACTCGCCTCCTCCAACCGCGCGACAATCGTCGCCGCGATCTACGGCGGCAAGGCGTACGAAGGACAGGTCGAGCAGATCAAGTCCGGCGCGCAGGTCATCGTCGGAACCCCCGGTCGTCTTCTCGACCTCGCCTCGCAGCGGTTGCTCTCGCTCAAAAACATCAAGGTTATGGTTCTCGACGAGGCCGACAAGATGCTCGACCTCGGGTTCCTCTCCGACATCGAGAAGCTGTTCGCACAGACTCCCCCAACCCGTCACACCATGCTGTTCTCGGCAACGATGCCCGGCCCGATCGTGGCCCTCGCTCGTCGCTTTATGAACAAGCCGATTCACATTCGCGCGACAGACCCCAACGAGGGCCTCACGCAGGCGAACATCAAGCACGTCGTCTACCGTGCGCACTCGCTCGACAAAGACGAGGTCATCGCCCGCATCCTGCAGTCCGAGGGCCGCGGCAAGACCGTCATCTTCACGCGCACGAAGCGTGCAGCCGCAAAGCTCGTCGAGGAACTCAACGACCGTGGCTTCAACGCCGCAGCCGTGCACGGTGACCTCAACCAGGAACAGCGTGAGCGCGCTATGGCAGCGTTCAAGGCCGGCAAAAAAGACATTCTCATTGCTACGGATGTCGCGGCTCGCGGTATCGACGTTAACGATGTGACGCACGTCATCAACCACACGATCCCCGACGACCACGACACCTACCTGCACCGCGCCGGCCGCACCGGCCGCGCCGGCAAGACCGGTATCGCCGTCACGTTCGTCGACTGGGACGACATGCACAAGTGGGGCCACATCAACAAGGCTCTCGATATGGGCATCCCGGAGCCGACCGAGACCTACTCGTCGTCGCCGCACCTGTTCGAAGACCTCGACATCCCCGCGGGCACAAAGGGACGCCTTCCCGGCGCTCCCCCGGCCGCGGCACGTGAGTCGTCGGCGCCCAAGACGGGCGGTCGTGACGGAGGTCGCTCGGCACAGGGCGGTTCTCGTGAGGGCGGCGGCTCGCGTCCCCCGCGTCAGCGCACGAGCACACCGTCGACCGACGTCAAGCGCGAAAGCGCCGAGGGTGGCGGAACGCACGACGGCACCTCCCCCACGCGTCGTCGTCGCACCCGCACGCGTCGCGGTGGCGCCGGTGCCCCCGGCAACACGCCGCCCGCGGCCTAAGCAGAATCCACGGATTGGAAACGCCCACATGAAGCGCAGCAAAGTTGCACTGCTTGTGGGCGTTTCGCTGTTAACCGGGCTTGTGGGGTGCGCCCCGGCGGAGCCCGGCACGGGCTACGCGCCCCATGCAGACGAAACGCTCGTTTTAGCGGATACGCCGTTTGCGTCTGACGTTCCCGAGTCTCCCGCTGCAGGTGTTCGCCTCAAAAACGGAACCTTTGAGGTGCAGTTCTGCGACGAGTACGTCATCGACTATGTGATCCTCGGCGAGAGAAACGCGCGCGAGCGAGCCCACTTCGAGCCCTTCATCGCGAAGACGCTCTACTCACTGACTCTCGCACCTCAGACGGTTGTCTCGGTCTCGGGTAGTGACGTTCTGATTCTTGACGAGCCAGAACTCATCCCGGGCAACCAGATTGAAGTTGTGTACTTTCAGGCCGCGAAGGCGGGCATGATCAGTGCATTCTTCGAGATTGGCGATTCGGGTCTGCCCAACGATCTCTGGCAGACCCCAGCAGGGATCTTCCTGTCTGACCCCTGCGGGTAACGGCCCGCTAGCCGACGCTCGTACGCGACGTCGTCACGTACCCGGACTTGGTGGCCGTTACCCGCACGGTGATCGCCTTGAACTGCGACGTCGCGGTGAGCGTGTACTTGTTGGTCTTCGGTCCCTTGTAGATCGCCTTGCCGTCTGCGAACCAGGCGTAGCTCAGCGTCGCCGCCGGCGACCAGGCACCCGGGTCGGCCGTCAGCACGGAGCCAGCCGCGATCGTGCCCGAGATCGTCGGCGTTGGCGCTGAAGTGAATGCCTTCAGATAGGTCTTCGCGGCCGAGGTCTTCGTCGTTGTTGCGAAGCCCTTGCGTGATGCGGTCACTGACACGGTGACCTTCGCACCAGCAGCGAGCACCGGCACGGTGAGGGTCGACGTCGTCGCGCCGGTGATCGGTTGACCGTTCGCATTCCACTGGTAACCGAGCAGCGAGGGGTTCAACTTCCAGGTGCCCGCGGTCGCGGTGAGAACCTCTCCCTCGGCGGCGGTGCCCACAATATTGGGCGTCGGCGCGGTGGCGAACACCTTCGCCGGCAACTGACGGTAGGTACCCGCGGTTGTGCCGTCGCTGATCCAGAAACTATTTTTCTTCGCGAGGTCGAGAGCCCCGACCACCACCGTGGAGTCGGTCGCCGCGATCTCGAGGTACATCGCTCGGTCTTTCGAGAGGCCAAGATCGCGAATCAGGTTGGTACCCACGGTTGTGCCATCCGACGACCAGAGCTGGTCGCGGATTGCGAAATACAGGAGGCCGTTGCCGTAGGCACCGTGGAGCGTGAAAAATGACAGATCGCGAGGCAGGTCTGCGGTGACGGTCAATGGCGCCGAGTCTGCGGACGAGATGCTCGACAGCGATGTGTGAATGTTCGCGTCGTTTTCGCCGAACCAGAGCTTGCCGCCGTGAATCTCGAAATTGCGAACGTTCGACGTGGCGGCGGTGAGCGCGACAATCGCTGAGTCCACGATCTTCACCAACTGGCCATAGCCGTTCACGTAGCGAAGGAAGTACAGCTGGCCGTCGAACTCGGTCAGCGTTGATCCGCTGTACATCTGCACCGACGCAAGAATCAACTGAGTGCCCTCTGGCGTTCCATCGCTCTCCCACAGCTGAGTACCGAGCTGGTAGACGAATTTTCCGTCAAACGCGGTGCTCGGCCCAAGAATTCGGTAGCCGTCGTCGGGGGTGTCGAACTCGACGCCAGCGCTGAGGCCATTGGCGTCAAAACGGAAGATCGACCGGGCGTTCAGCACGGCACTCGCCGAGAAGTACAGGCTGTCGCCGACAACCGTGAGGTCATCCGGCAGCGATGAACGCTTTCCCGGGAGGATGTCGGCGACCTGGGCTGTTCCGGCGACGGTGCCGTCGGACTTCCACAGCTCCATCCCCTTCGCCTTCGAGTGGCCCGCGAAGTAGAGCTCGCCATCGAAGGCGACGAGTGATTCGGGCCGAACGTTGGAGTTTGTGAGCTTTACGGTGCCCGCTGAGCTGCCGTCGGTGACCCACAGGTCGAGCCCCCATTTGCCATACGCGGCAAAGAAGGTGCGATCGCCGACGGGAGTGAATCGCGCACCATTGCGCTCTGTGGTCTTGCCCTTAAACGCGGATGCCGAACCGGTGTACAGGTCTTTGACGATCCGGGTTCCCGCGGCTGTGCCGTCGGTCGCGTACAGCTCGTTGCCCTGCGTCGGGGTGCGCCCTGCGAAGAAGATTGTGTCGCCGTTGGCGACCGGCGAGAAGTAGGTCGGGGTGTACGTCGCCGCTGCTGCGGGCGATGCCGCGACGAGTGTTGAAGCGGCCAAGGCGAGCGCGGTCGCGATCGCGGCAATGCGAGTCGTGTGTCTCATGCGGTTCACTTCTTTCGTTCTCATATTCGATTGGATGTCGCGGCTGAACTACTGCGCCGGTGCGCTCGTGCGCGCCGTCGTTGCGTACCCGGCCTTGGTGGCCGTGACCCGCACCGTTACCGACTTGAACTGCGACGTCGCCGTGAGCGTGTACGTGTTGGTCTTCGGTCCCTTGAAGATCGCCTTACCGTCGGCGAACCAGGCGTAGCTGAGCTTCGCCGCCGGCGACCAGGTGCCCGGGCCGGCCGTCAGCACGGAGCCTGCCGCGATCGTGCCCGAGATCGTCGGCGTCGGCGCGACAGCGAAGGCTTTTATCACGGTCTTGGCGAGCGAGGTCTTCGCCGCAGTTGTGAAACCATCACGCGTGGCAGTGACAACCGCGGTGATCTTCGATCCAGCCGCGACCTCTGGAACAACGAGCGTCGAACTCGTCGCGCCGACAATCGGCACACCGTTGACCTTCCACTTGTAGGTCAGCGCGGCGGGATTGGGAAGCCAGGCAGCCGTGCTCGCCGTAAGCGTTTCGCCCTCGACAGCGCTGCCGGCGATTTTCGGAATCGGCGCCGTTGTAAACGACCTGAGCGGGAACTGCCGGAAAGTACCAGCGGTTGTTCCGTCGCTGATCCACAGAGCATCGAACGACACACTGTCGAGCGTTGCGACAACAACCATCGACCCTGTTGCTGCAATCTCGACGTACTTCGAGCGGTTCGCTTTGAAACCAAGATTCTTGATCGTATGAGTACCAGCGGCCGAGCCATCCGAAACCCAGAGGTAGCCGAGTGCCTCGAAGTACAGCTGGCCGTCGGCGAAGGTCGGGGTGAATCTCCACAGAATATTCAGACCGTCCGAGAGATCTGCGAGCTTCACGGGGGTCGCACCAGACGCTTCAATAGTCCAGACCGAGCCCACCGTTGTTGAACCGCGATCGATACCGCCGAACCAGAGGCGACCTCCAACGACGGCGACTCCCGTTATCTTCTGTGTGGATATCACCTGCACACCAGCGTCGGTGTATTTCATCAGGCGATGGCCTGCCTCGGTGGTCTCTTCGTAGTAGATATCGCCATCGAAGACAACAACGGAGCGACGAACTGTGTCGGCAACCAGTTTGTGTGTTCCCTCGACCGTGCCGTCAGATTCCCAGAGGGCGGCGGACTGCGTGTAAACCAACGTTCCGTCACCTGAAGCGGAGGCATTGAGGGTTTGCGCGCCACCCGAGGTAGCGACGACCGGACCTGCCGTGACCGCACCTGCCAGGTCCACGGTGAACAATGAGCGCACAGACGATGACGACGACCCCACGAAGAAGAGCCTGTCGTCAACGACCGTCAGGTTCGTTGGGTTGCCATCGCCGGATCCGGGCCGCAGGTCAACGACTCGTGATGTGCCCAGTGGGGTTCCGTCTGTCTTCCACAGTTCGTACCCGTTGTCCTTTTGATGGGCTGCAAAGTAGATCGAGCCGTTGAACTCAACGGGCGAACGCGGAATTACCCCTCGCGGAGTCACCATTACAGTGCCAGCGGCCGTGCCGTCAGTCTTCCAGAGCCCCAAGCCGGAGCTGTCCCGAGCCAGAAAAAACGTCTCAGCGCCGAGAGCTGTGAACTGCGGGTGGTTCTGCTGCGTCGCCTCGCCAATGAGAGATGACCGTGTACCGGGGTAAATGTCTTTGACGAGCCGAGGGGCGCCGGTCGCGGAATCCGTTGCCCACAACTCGTTGCCACGGGCCGTGGTTCGAGCCGAGAAGTAGACAGTGTCACCAACGGCGACGGGCGAATGGAAGTTCGGGTTGTAGCTATTGGCGACCGCCGGCGAGGTTGCGACGAGCGCGCTTGCGGAAATTGCAACTATCGCGACGACTGCGGCGATGCGGTTGGTGCGAACCATGACACTGCGAACCATGACACTCAGTCTTCCTCGAGGCGGATCGCCCGGTTGCGAGCGCACCATCAGGCTAGACCGCACAAAATGGCGGGTCGTCATCCGCGAGGATGATCCCGAGAAAAGATCGGTAACGATTGTGTTGTCGGCTTCGCTTGGTCTGCTCTCGACAAGCTCGACCGCCGACGGGGTTAGCCAACGAAGGGTGCTGAGCCTGTTCCACGTTCGATGAGGCGCTCGAGCACCTCGGGGCTCGTTGTATTTTCCGCGAGCCGATTGGGCTTGCCGAGTCCGTGGTAGTCGCTTGACCCGGTGACCGCGAGCCCGAAGCGGTCGGCCAGTTCGAGCAGCCAGAGTTTTCCGTCGTCGGTGTTGTCGCGGTGGTAAACCTCAAGGCCAAAGAGCCCCTCGTCGACGAGCTGCTTGATCACCGCGTCATCCATCGATCGATATTTGCCGTGCGTCGCGGGGTGAGCGAGCACCGGCACTCCGCCGGCTGCAACGATCATCCGCACACCCTCGAGCGGCGACGGCGCGTAGTACTTCTCGTAGTAGCCGCCCCGCCAGTGCAGGATGCTCTCGAACGCGGCAGAGCGGTTTGCCACATGACCCTTGGCAACGAGCGCGTCGGCGATGTGCGGGCGTCCGAGGGTTCCGCCGTCGACAGACTGCGCGAGAACGTCGGCCCACGTGAGGTCGTAGTCGGCGGCGATCTTCTCGACGATGCGTTCTGCGCGGTGCAGTCGCCCGTCGCGGATGCGCGCCGTCTCCGTGATGATGTCGGCGTTCGACGGGTCAAAGAGGTAGGCGAGCATGTGCACACTCGCCGGACCATAGTTGGTGCTGAGTTCCATGCCCGGAATCACAGTGAGTCCCGTGCCCGCGGCCGCAGTAAAGGCTTCCTGCCAGCCCGCCGTCGAATCGTGGTCGGTTATCGCAACAGCACGGAGATTGGATGCAACGGCAGCACGCACGAGCTGCGTCGGGGTCTCGGTGCCGTCCGACACGCTGCTGTGAGTGTGCAGGTCTATGGGGCGGTCGGGCATCCTGCAATCGTACCCACGAGCTCGTCGTCTAAGCTCGCACGGTTATGTTTCGCCGTTTCCTCGCCGCCGCGCTCCTCGTTGGGCTTTCGGTCGCGTTACTCGTTTTTGCCTGGCCGCAACTGTTCCGACTGCAGACCGTCGCCGGGGTTGCGCAGATAGTTTCGTTGCGCGGCACGGCCGTTGTCGCGGCTGTGGTTGTTGTGCTGGCGTTCTTTCTTCTCGCGCTGGCTACACCCCGTGCCCGGCGGTTCGCGTCATCCATCGCCCTCATTTTTCTTGTCTTCGCCCTGATCAACGGCGCGGTCATCGCGAGCCGGGGAATCGGCAGCACCACGTTTGACACGGCCGGCGATAATGACGTCACGGTTCTCACTTGGAACACTCTCGGCGATGCGCCGGGAGCCGAAGCCGTCGCCGACCTCGCGCTCGAGGCCGGCGCCGACATCGTTGTGCTGCCGGAGACGACCGAGGCGCTCGCCGTCGAGGTCGCGCAGGCGATGGGTGCTGCCGGTTCTCCCATGCAGTCACTCACCTACGCGTACGACGTTGTCTCCAAGGCACGCTCGACGAGCCTGCTTGTGAGCGACGCACTTGGCGCGTATGAGTTCGATGGTTCGACCCGCACAACGTCAACGCTGCCGAGCCTCGTCGCAACGCCCAAGAACGGCACCGGCCCGACGATCATCGCCGTCCACTCGGTCGCGCCGATTCCCGGGGAGCTGCGAAACTGGCGCACCGACCTCGAGTGGGTTCGCGACGCCTGCCAGGGCGACAACGTCATTATGGCCGGCGATTTCAACGCGACGAGCGACCACTTCGCCGGGCTTGCGACCGGCGACGGCGCAACCGTCGGGCAATGCCTCGATGCCGGTGACGCGAGCAACAACGCAGCTGTTGGCACCTGGCCGACATCCATTCCGGCCTTCGCGGGAGCCCCGATCGACCACGTGATGCAGACGCCGAACTGGCGCGTCACGGGCATGCGCGTCGTCGAGTCGCATGACAAGTACGGCAGCGACCACCGCCCCGTGATCGTGCAGCTTTCGCCCGCGAACTAGCGAAAAGTCTTCACCAGTTCGTTACCAAATCGTCCGGGAGGCGGATGGACTCGGGCGCAAATCGCTGCCATAGTGAGCGAACGCCCCCACTACGGGGGTAGAAGGCTGTGGAGGTGTCAGTTGTTCCCCGAAGATTCCGATGACCAGTTCGAACCTCTTGACGAGATCCCCGCGCCCATATCCGCCATCGCGCACATCGGCATCGCCGCGCGACCCGCTGCAGTCATTCCCGGAGCTCCTCTCTACAAGCGCTCGTAGACTGGGGTCATGGCGAAAGACGTACAGGCTCCCCGCGCGACCTCGAACCGGTCGACGACTCCCGTTTCCGAGACATTCCGCGAGTACATCTCCGGCAACTGGGCAGAGCGAGTGGATGCGACGCCCGAACCCCGCGCCCAGGCTCCGTTCGCGGCCTCACGTCGCGCCGCGCTTTCGGCAATGCACCCGGGCAAGCGACTCATCGTTCCCGCGGGAGCCGCGAAGGTTCGCTCGAACGACACCGACTACCCGTACCGCGCGCACTCCGCTTTCGCGCACTTGACCGGCTGGGCTTCCGATGCCGTCGCGGGCAGCGTTCTTGTTCTCGAGCCGTCGGCTGTCGGGCATGTCGCAACGCTGTATTTCCGTGAGGCCGCGGGCCGCGACTCCGACGAGTTCTACGCCAACCCCGAGATCGGTGAATTCTGGACCGGACCGCGCCCCTCCCTCGATCACGTCGCCGCCGACCTCGGCCTGCTCACGGCGAACCTCGCAGCCTTCGCCGACGTGCTGGACTCCGTTGACGCGAACACCCTGATATTGCGCGACGGCGACCGCGACATCACCGACCAGGTCGACGGTCGGCGCCTGCTCGCTGCCGACTCGGAAAACCTGGAGAACGACGGCGACAACGACCTGGCTCGCGACCTCAGCGAGTTGCGCCTCGTCAAGGATGACTACGAGGTCGCCGAGATGCGCGCGGCAGTTGCGGCAACGAAGCAGGGCTTCGATGACGTCATCACCGACCTGCCGCAGATCATCGCCCACAACCGCGGCGAACGCCTCGTCGAGGGTACGTTCAATCGCCGCGCGCGCGCAGAGGGCAACGCCGTCGGTTACGACACCATCGCGGCATCCGGCCCGCACGCCTGCATCCTGCACTGGACGCGCAACGACGGCCCGGTTGTACCGGGCGACCTGATCCTGCTCGATGCGGGCATCGAACTCGAGAGCCTCTACACGGCCGACATCACGCGAACGCTGCCCATCGCCGGCACGTTCACCGACGTGCAGGCGCGCGTCTACCAGGCGGTGCTCGATGCAGCGGACGCGGCATTCGCCATCGTGAAACCCGGCATCCGCTTCCGTGAGATTCACGCCGAAGCGATGCGCGTCATCGCCGAGCGCACCGCCGCGTGGAACCTGCTGCCCGTCTCAGCCGAAGAGTCGCTGCAGCCGGAGCACCAGTACCACCGCCGCTACATGGTGCACGGAACCAGCCACCACCTTGGGCTCGACGTGCACGACTGTGCGCAGGCGCGTCGCGACCTCTACCTCGACGGCGTTCTCGAGGAGGGCATGGTCTTTACGATCGAGCCGGGCCTCTACTTCCAGCCCGACGACCTCAGCGTGCCCGCGGAGTTCCGCGGCATCGGTGTGCGCATCGAAGACAACATCCTCGTCACAGCGTCGGGCGCCGAGAACCTTTCGGTGGGCATCCCGCGCACGGTCGCCGATGTTGAGGCGTGGCTCGCGCGCTAGTGACCTTTGTGAGGTTTCACGCGGCGACGGCAAACGCGCGCGGCACCTTTCCGGGCCTGTTCGCGCTCGCGAACGGGCTCGCGAGTGACGGACTACTGAGCGAGGTCGATGTCGCGTGGCTCCGCCGCGCAAACGACGACGCCGCCGCGGCCTACGCCGACCCAGCAATCACGCACCCCGAGGTGTACGACCGTGCACTGAACCCGCGGGCCGCCGCGTGGTTTCGCGCGTCGGCGACCGACCTCGTCTCCATGACACAGGGATACCTCGATCTGCTGACCCGGTATGGGGTGGACTGGGTCGAGTCGCGCTCAGACGACCCCGGTCGGGTTATCTACTCGGATGACGTGCAGGTGATTGTTGTGCCGCACGTTCGACAATCGCCGGTTGAATAGGCGCGTCAGCGCCGTATCAAAAGTTACTGCGCGGGCTCCGGGCGGGTCAGTACCTCGTTGGCCTTCGCCGTGAGCGATGGATCGATGATGACCTGGTAGTTGCTCGCGAGCACCTGATGCGTCGAGGTGAAGTCACGACGCTTGCGGTTTGCCGAAAAGGTGAAGACGCCAAAGAGCATTCCGAAGCCGGCGCCGATGAGAGCCGCGGCGAGAACGGATGCGAAGTTGGGTTCGGGCGAGAAGATAAAGAACACGAGCCCAACGAAGATGCCGAGCCAGGCACCCGTCGCCGTGCCCGCAAGAGCCGCGCGCAGTGTTGTGACCTTGCCCGTGACGCGCTCGACGGTCTTGAGGTCGTTGCCGACTATCGCGAGCTGCTTGACGTCGAGGTCGGCCTTGGAGAGCCGGTCGACAACACGCTGCGCTTCAAGGTAGGTCTCGTAGGTGCCCAGAACGTCACCCTTCGGGAGGGTTGGTAGTTGCTTGGCACGACCCAGCTGACTCGGATTGCTCACGAAAGCCATTCTTCCACTCCGGCGGTAGGGTTTTAGCTGTGAGCACCACACGCGTTTTTGCAGCCCGACTTGCCGGGTGCTCCGTTTTCGACCCCAACGGCGACAAAGTTGGCAAGGTTCGCGACGTTCTCGTTGTGTTCCGCACAACCGATGCGCCCCGCGTTGTCGGGTTTATCGTCGAAGTTCCCGGCAAGCGCAACGTCTTCCTGTCGATCGGCCGGGTGACGAGCATCGGCTCCGGGCAGATCATCACCACAGGACTCATCAACCTGCGCCGCTTCGAGCAACGCGGCGGCGAGGTTCGAATGATCGCCGAGCTGATCGGCCGCAAGGTCACACTGCGCGACGGCTCGGGCTCAGCCACCATCGAGGATGCCGCGTTCGAAGAAGTCGGCCTCGGCGAGTGGGAAGTCTCGCAGCTCTTCTGCCGTCGCCCCAAGACCACGTCATCACCGTTTGCCAAGGGCGCTACCGCCTTTGTGAAGTGGAGCGACATCCGCGAAGAAAAGGCTACGAAGGGCGAGGCGCAGTCGGCGACCCAGCTCGTCGCGAGCTACGCGGACCTGCTCCCTGCCGACCTCGCGAACGCGATGCTCGACCTGCCCGAGCAGCGCATGCTCGAAGTCGCCGAAGAACTCAGCGACGACCGCCTCGCAGACGTTCTCGAAGAGATGCCCGAGAGCGAACAGGTCGACATTCTCAACCAGCTCGACGACGACCGTGCCGCCGACGTTCTCGACCAGATGCAGCCCGACGACGCGGCCGACCTCATCGCGGCGCTCACCGACGAGCGCGGCGAGACACTACTCGACCTGATGGAGCCGGAGGAGGCCGAAGACGTACGCTTCCTCCTCGCCTATGCCCCCGACACCGCCGGCGGCCTGATGACGACGGAGCCGATCATCGTCTCCGCCGACGCGACTGTTGCCGAAGGCCTCGCGCTCATCCGCCGTCACGAGCTCGCACCAGCGCTCGGCGCCGCGATCTGCGTGACCCTCCCGCCGTACGAGCCGCCGACCGGCCGTTTTCTCGGCATGGTGCACTTCCAGCGGATGCTGCGCTACCCGCCGAACGAGCGCCTGGGCACCCTGCTCGACCAGTCGCTCGAGCCGGTTCACGTCAACGCGAGCGCGGCGGAAGTCTCCCGTATCCTCGCGAGCTATAACCTCGTGTCAGTGCCCGTTGTCGACGACAACAACCGACTTGTCGGGGTGGTGACCATTGACGATGTCCTCGACTACCTGCTTCCCGACGACTGGCGAAGTACCGACTCGGATTCCGAGTCTGCAGACCGCAAACGCACGATAAACACTTCGACCGCAGCTATTCCCGTGAAGAGGAGGACACCGCATGGCACGCGCTAACCGCACAACTCGCGCTGACGTTCGACTCGACTCCCCCAAGGGCCTGCGTACCTCTTTTCGCTTGCGCGGAAGTGGCCAGGACCGCTTCGGTCGCTTCACCGAAGGCATCGCCCGCGGCATGGGCACACCGTGGTTTCTGTTCGGGCTGCTCGTGTTCGTCGGCGTCTGGCTGACCTATTCGACGTTCGCGCCACCGACCTGGCCCAAGATCGACTCGGTCGCCAATGGTTTTACAGTTCTGACCCTTGTGCTGTCGATCCAGGCGAGCGCCGGTACGCCGCTCATCCTTCTCGCGCAAAACCGACAGGACGACCGCGACCGCGTCACCATCGAGCAGGACCGCCAGCGCGCCGAGCGCAACCTCAACGACACCGAGTACCTTGCGCGCGAAGTTGTCGCCCTGCGTCTCGCGATGCGCGACATCCCGAGCAAGGACTTCATCCGCGCCGAACTGCGCTCGTTGCTCGCCGAGCTTGAAAAAACGGACGAGGACGACGATAAGCGTGACTGAGCAGGCCGTCCGACTGGCCCTCGCACGTGTGATCGACCCGGAGCTGCGACGACCCATCACCGAGCTCGACATGGTGGGCGAGATCTCGGTGGTGGATGCGACGGCTCGCGTTGCGCTCAAACTCACCATCGTGGGCTGCCCAGCGGCCGACACAATCGAACGCGACGTGCGCGCCGCCACCGCGAGTGTCGCGGGTATCGCCGAGGTCATTGTCGACGTCGGTGTGATGACCCGCGAGGAGCGCGACGCCCTGACGCTCAAGCTTCGCGGTGGGCGGCCGAAGGCGTCGCAATTTGGGCCAGACTCGCTCACCCGCATCATCGCTGTCACGAGTGGCAAGGGCGGTGTCGGCAAGTCCACGCTGACCGCGAACCTCGGTGTCGCGCTCGCTGCGACCGGCCTGCGCGTCGGAATTCTCGACGCTGACGTGTTCGGCTTCTCGATTCCCGGGGTGCTCGGCATCGCCGGGGCAAAGCCAACACAGGTCGGCGAAATGATTCTGCCGCCGGTCGCCCACAACGTGAAGGTCATCTCGATCGGTATGTTCGTCGAGGAGAACACCGCTGTCTCGTGGCGCGGGCCGATGCTGCACCGCACAATTCAGCAGTTTCTCACCGACGTCTTCTTCGGTGACCTCGACATTCTGCTGCTCGACCTTCCGCCGGGAACCGGCGACGTCGCGATCACCATCGGCCAGCTGCTGCCGCAGGCCGAGGTGCTCGTTGTCACGACCCCGCAGCAGGCCGCCGCGGGTGTCGCCGAACGCAGCGCGCTCGTTGCGCGCCAGACCGGCCAGCGCGTCATAGGCGTCATCGAGAACATGGCGGGGCTCGTTCAGCCCGACGGCTCAATTCTCGAACTCTTCGGAACAGGCGGCGGCATGGATGTCGCGGCTCGCCTTTCGACGCCCGAGGAGCCGGTCGCGGTGCTCGCGTCAATTCCGCTGAGCGTTGCGCTGCGTCAGGGCGGTGACGCCGGAACACCCGTTGTGCTGGCGAACCCGTCGGATCCTGCCGCTGTCGCGATCACGGCCCTTGCCGCGCAGCTCGCGCGCGGCGGACGCGGGCTCGCGGGGCGGAAGCTCGGGCTGAGCGTCAACTAGGTTTTTTCGACGCAGCGTTAAACCAAAAAACACGACCCCCAACACGCATTCGCGGTCGCGCGGGGATCGCGCTTTTAGGTTGCCAGTAGCAGATCTGGCTGCGTCGCTGTTAGAAGCGGCGCGTGGGAACGCGACGGTATCCGTCGCGGACGACTGCGACGACTGTCGCGATCGTGGCGAAGAGTGCGAGGGCTGTGAAGGTGATGAGTTCGATGGTCATTGCGGGTTGTTCTTTCTCTAAGGTCTGGGTACATTCCACACCCGCAAACCTTGTAGCACAAGCTAACGTTTCTTAGGTAACTGTGTAGTCTTTCTACATGGACGTACGCCGGTTGGAATTGCTTCGCGAGCTCGCCGAACGTGGCTCGATCACTGCCGTCGCGAAGGCGACAAACCGCACAGCATCCGCCGTTTCACAACAGCTCAAGGTGCTCGAGCGCGAGGCCGGAATCGCCCTCACCGAGCGTCACGGCCGTGGCATTCTGCTCACCGGCGCCGGGCGTATGCTCGCGCAAACGGCGACCGACGTTGCCATCGCACTCGAGCGTGCCGACGCCCTGTGGGAGGACTTCAAACAGGCGCCCAGCGGAACCGTGACACTCACCACATTTCCCACGGCCGGCCAGATGCTTCTGCCCGGTCTGCTGTCGGCAATCGCCGACGTGCCCGGACTCGAACTCGCGTGCACCGACCAGGATCCGCTGATGCCCGACTTCGCTGACCTGACCCCCGACTTCGACATCGTCGTCGCCGACTCTCCCGGCATGCTCCCGGCCTGGAAGGAGCGCGGGCTCGCGGTTGTGCCGTTGATGATCGAACCGTTGGATGTCGCGCTGCCCGAGGGCCACCCGCTCAGCGTCAAGGCCTCACTGTCACCCCGCGATCTCATCGATGAGCTCTGGGTCGGTGTGCCTGATGGCTTCCCCTACGACCGCATCCTGCGGCAGATCGAGATAATCAATGGTTCTCCGGCGCGAATCGGCCAGCGCTTTCTCGACAACGGGATCGTCGAGGCAGTCGTCGCCGCGGGCCACGGCATCGCAATCCTGCCGCGCTTCACAACCCGCGACCACGAGAACGGTCTTGTGACGCGTCCCCTCACGGGCGTGCGCACAACCCGGCGAATCAGTGCGCTAATGCGACCGGACCGCGCCGAGCGGCCGTCGGTGCGCCTCGTCGTCGAGGCGCTGCGCACGGAGGCGAAGCGGTTCGAGGCCGAGCACGCTGCCTGACTCGGTGGTTGAGTAGGTGGTTGAGTAGGTCGCTCAGCGACCGTATCGAAACCGTTACCGCGCGAGCCAGGGCTTGAGCGCCCTCGTTACGGCCGGCAGCACCCAGTACGCCATGATCGGCGTGAGAACGAGTGTTGTGATGAGCACCTTGAGCGCTGTCGCGAGATCGTTCCACCCCGGGATCGTGGATGTCGCGATGAGCGTAAAGACAAGGTTCACCGGGAAGAATCCGAGCCAGATGCTTGTGGCCTGTTTCCACCGTGGAGGCGACTTGGTCGGAGCATCGAACCAGCCCTCGATGCCCGTGCGCCGCTCGACCCGCTGCTCAAGCACGAGGTCGGTGCCGGTCGCGAGCCAGCGCAGCCGCTCTTCTGAGTTCTCCCAAGCGTCGAGGAGTCGCTGGTCCGAGAACCGGTAGAGCATGTGCCACTGCGACGAGTGTTCCGCTGATCGCACCCAGCCGGAGCCGAGAAAACCCGGGTACCGGTTCGCGAGGTTGACGCCGTTCTGAACCCACAGCGTCACCTCCGGAATTCTCACCGGGTCAACTGTGCGGGTAATGGAAACCGTGACAGGAACTGCGGGCTGTGCTTGTGGCGTGCCCGGGCTCCCCAACTCTTCTGGAGGCATGGATCAAGTATTGCGCGACCCGGTGGTTGAGTAGGCCGGCGAAGAATTACGCGCGCGGCTCAACCACCCTCGCGAGCAACTCGGTCAGCAGCCGCTCGGTGAGCGGCGCGGGCAGGGCGGCGATAAGCGCGAGGAAGGGTGCCATGCGGTCGGGAAGGCTCGCGTCCGCAGAGACGAGCCCGATGCCCTGGAGCACGGCGAACGCGGTCTCCGAGTCGAGGCCGCGTTCGCCGGCGCCGAGCCCCTCGAGCATGCCATCGGGCAGCGCCGCGAGAACGTCGGAGGGCGACACGGCAGGCTCGCCCCGCACCTCATCGGCCGCCTTCACGAGGGCGGCACTGAGCTCCGGCAGCACGGCCTCGGTCACCGGTGTGATCGTGAGGTGTGTTGTGTGGGGCAGCGCCGTTCCGTCGGACTGCGCGAGCCCCGGCTGCAGCTGCAGCAACCAGCCGTGCGCTCGCGCCTGGTCTGCCCAGTGGTGCGGGTCGACGCGGCGCTCGACGGGCACCGAGTCATCGGTCGCGACGGCGAGCAGCGGTCCGACAGGTTCGCCAACAACCCGCAGGCCCTCGATCGACTCGACGAGCGAAACGAGCGACGAAGTCGACCGAACACACGACTCGGCGAGCGCGGCGAAACCGGGTGTGCCCAGCGCGTGAATGATCGCCCAGGCCGCAGCGAGAGGCCCGGCCGACTTCGAGCCGAGCATCGTCGCGTTCACAACCGGGTAGCCCGGCCACTGCGTCGTTGCGAAGTACTGCGAGCGCTGCCTGTCGCGTCCGCGCTGCAGCAGCACAGAGGCGCCCTTGGGCGCGTAGCCGAACTTGTGCAGGTCGGCGCTGAGCGAGGTAACGCCGGGCACGCGCAGATCCCAGTCCGGCAGGCCCGGCCAGAACGGCAGCACAAATCCGCCGATGCAGGCGTCGACGTGGCAGGCGATTCCCCGCTCGGCCGCCGCTGCCGCAACGAGAGCGATCGGGTCGAGCGCCGCGTGCGGGTAGCTCGGCGCCGAAACGACGACAAGCGCGACATCCGCCCCCATGCGTTCGATGAGTGCCTCGGCGGAGACAACGCCCGACGAGAGAACGGGCACCAGGTCGAGTTCGAGGCCGAAGTAGTGCGCGGCCTTCTGGAACGCTGCGTGAACCGTGACGGGGGCGAGCAGACGCGGCTTGCCTGTGCCCGTCCAGTTGTCGCGGGCGGTCTTGACTGCAAGCAGGCAGCTTTCGGTGCCGCCGGTGGTGACGGAGCCCACTACGTCGGCGTCGCCACCGAGCAACGAGCGCGCAAAAGCGACGACCTCACCCTCCATCACAGCGACAGAGGTGAACGTCGTTGGGTCGAGACCGTTGACCGGCTGCACGAGTTTCATGGCGTCAGAGGCGAGCGCGTCGAGCTCGGCGAGGCCCGAGTCGTAGACGTAGGAGAGAACGTGTCCGCCGTGGGTGGGGGCATCGGCCGCCCTCAGCTCCGACAGACGGGACAGGATGTCGCTGGGCGACTGTTCGAACGCGGTCATCGTTGTGCTCCCTCGGAATCGATATCGGCGCGACGCAACGGGTAGCGCGAGAATGACCACAGCGACAGCGCAATGAGCACGGCGGGCACGATGCTGAAGCTCACAACGATTCCCGCGATGGCTGTGGGTGATTGCCAGCCGAACGACGCCGCCCCTGTCGACTCGACGTAGCCGGTCGCGGCGAGAACGATCGTGAGCACCGTGGCTCCCAGAGCCATGCCGGTGGTCTCCCCCGCTGTCCAGACGCCGCTGAAGGTTCCGGCGTGGCCGGTGCCGTGGGTTGCGGCATCTTCGGAGATCACGTCGGGCAGCATCGCCATCGGCAGGGACTGCATACCGGCGTATCCCGCACCGGCAAGTGCGACGGGCAGGTAGACCCACGCACCGGGCGCCCAGATGAGGCCGATCATCGCGAGTGCCGCGATGCCGAACAGCGCGGACGCGATGACAAACCCGCGCTCCTTGCCGATGCGGCGGGCGACTGCCTGCCACACGGGCGCGAAGATCAGGGCCGGGCCGATGAGCGCGAGAAACAGGAGCGTGCCTGCACCCTTCGACTCGAGCACCCAGTTGGCGACGTACTGCGCTCCCGCGAGCATCACGCCCGTCGCGAGCCCCTGCAGCGCAAAGGTCAATAGCAGCGCGCGGAACGGCTGGCTGCGCCGAAGGGCCGCGAAACCGTCGCGGTAGTTCTGCGCGATCGAGGTCGTCACGTGCGGCACGGGCGCACCGCGCGGTGCAACAAGCGACGACACGAGCATGCCCGCACCGATGACAACACCCGCGACAATCGCCATCACGAGGTAGCCGGTGTACTCGTTCTCAAACGATTCGCGCAGCGCCGGACCACCCGCACCAAACAGCAGAATCGCGATTGTGAGCACAACGACCCGCACCGAGATAAGCCGTGTGCGCTGGTCGTAACCGGTGGTGAGTTCGGCGGGCAGCGCGATGTACGGCACCTGGAACAGGCTGAAGGCCGTCGCGGTCACCATAAACGCGATGAGCACCCACAGGCCCGAAGCGATGGGCCCGATCCCCGCCGGAACAGCGAACGTGAGAATAAAGAAGATCGGCAACGTGATCGCACCGATGACCATAAACGGGCGTCGCGAACCGGTCTGCGCGAGGCTGCGATCGCTGCGTGCGCCGATCACCGGGTCGATGAGAACATCCCACACCTTGGCGACCGTCACGAGCAGGCCCGCGGCGAGCGCCACTATGCCGAGAGTGTCGGTGAGAAAGTAGACGAGAACAAGCCCAGGGAGCGTTGCAAACCCGCCGGTTCCCAGCGAGCCGATCGCGTACGTAGCAAGAGTTCTTCGGCTGAGAACGTGCTCCTGTGCAGTCATAACCGGAGCTTACTAAGCTGTGCCCATGCCCGGGACAACGATAGACCGGTCGCTCGCCGAGGAGCTTTCATCAGCCCTCTCCGCCAGCGGCACCGAAACCGCAGAAGTTATCGCACCGTTCACCGGCGAGGTGCTGCACAGCCTCCCCCAGTCAACAGCAACGGACGTGACGGATGCCGCGGCAGCAGCCCGCGTCGCCCAGCGCGCCTGGCGTGCCGCAGGGTGGGCCCACCGTCGCAGCGTCCTGCTCAAGGCGCACGACCTTCTGCTCGCCGACCGTGAGCGCCTCATGGATGCCGTGCAGAGCGAAACCGGCAAAACCCGCGGCCAGGCCTTCGAGGAGATCTTCAGTGGCGCCTCGGTGACGCGCTACTACGCCGTCGCCGCGCGCAGCTTTCTCGCAACTCGTCGCCGTCGCGCGGGCATCCCCCTCGTGATCCAGACCCGCGTGAGCTACAAGCCAAAGGGCATCATCGGCGTCATCACACCGTGGAACTACCCGCTCTCCCTCTCGCTTATGGACATCATCCCGGCCCTCGCCGCGGGCAACGCCGTTGTGCAGAAGGCCGACAACCAGGGCGCACTGAGCATCCTCGCCTCGCGCAAGGCGTTCATCGACGCCGGTGTTCCCGCAGCGCTCTGGGCCGTTGTCGCCGGCGACGGGGCAACAATCGGAAATGCCGTTGTGGATGTCGCGGACTACGTGTGCTTCACGGGCTCGACAGCGACCGGCACAAAGGTCGGCGAGCGCGCCGCCGCCCGTCTCGTCGGTGCGTCTCTCGAGCTCGGCGGAAAGAACCCGCTGCTTGTGCTCGACGACGTGGACCCGGTGAAGGCTGCGGCCAACGCGGTCTACTCCTGCTACTCGTCGATGGGCCAGCTCTGCGTCTCGATCGAGCGCATCTACGTGCAGCGCGCTGTTGCCGACGCGTTTACGACGGCCTTTGTCGAGCGCGTGTCGTCCCTCGTTCAGGGACCGGCGTTCGACTTCTCGACCGACGTCGGCTCGCTCACGTCTGCGGCTCAACTGGAGCGGGTGCAGGCCCACGTCGACGATGCCGTCGCGAAGGGCGCAACGGTGCTCACCGGCGGCAAGGCCCGTCCCGACCTCGGCCCGCTCTTCTTCGAGCCGACGGTGCTCGCCAACGTCAGCGCCGACATGGCCTGCGCGGCCAACGAGACCTTTGGGCCGGTCGTCGCGATCCACATCGTCGACACGGTCGAGGAGGCCGTCGCCGCCGCCAACGACTCAGAATTCGGACTGAACTCGTCGATCTTCAGCGGCTCGCGCAGCCGCGCGCGCCGCGTCGCAGACACCATCGATTCGGGCAGCGTCAACATCAACGAGGGCTACCGCGCGACGTTCTCGAGCATCGACGCCCCGATGGGTGGCATGAAGCATTCCGGTCTCGGGCGTCGCAACGGTCGCGAAGGCATCCAGCGCTTCGTCGAGGCGCGCACGGTTGCCGAGTCGACGGGGTTGCTCACGCTCCCCCGCACCGGCAAGGAGTTCGCGGGCATGGCCGGCATTATGGTGACGCTGCTGGTGGCGCTGAAGTTCATTCGTCGGCGCTAGCCCGTCGCCCCTCGTCCCCTGCCCGGGCACCGCACCGCGGCAGGGGTTGCAACCCGTGCCACCGTTCGCTGCCCGGGCACGCAACGCCTGCATGTAAAGAATTCTTGACACGACAGCGCGCCGCGCGCTACATTTCCCATGTCAACAATTCTTTACATGGGAGCAGCTATGTCGTACGAAGAAAAAAGCACCTGGGTGATGGGGGTGCTCGCGGTACTGACCTACGGCATCTACCTCGCGATCATCCTGAGCCAGGCAACAACTGTTCCGCTCGTCGAGGTCGACTACGTGCCCGCGATCCTGTGGACGATCGGCGCATCGATCGCGACATCCATCGTTATTCACATGTTTATCGGCGCAAAAAAGAACGTCGACAAAAAAGACCCCCGCGACCGCGACATCTACCGCCGCGGTGAGTACATCGGCCAGTCATTTCTCGTCCTCGGCGCTCTCGGCGCGATGCTGCTCGCGATGTTCGAGTTCGACACCTTCTGGATCGCCAACGCGCTCTACCTCGCCTTTATCCTCTCGGCGATCCTGAGCTTCATCGCCAAGAGCGTCTTCTACCGCCGCGGACTTCCCACGTGGTGAAGCCCACGAGTGTCACAAACACCATCCGTGCTCTTCGCGCGGCGCACGGCGAGATGACGCAGGCCGACCTGGCCGAGCGCATCGGCGTCACCCGCCAGACCCTCATCGCGATCGAGCAGGGCAAGTACTCGCCAACGCTCGAGCTCGCGTTCCAGATCGCGCGCGTCTTCGAGGTTCCGCTCGACGACGTTTTCCAGTACCCGGCTTAGGAGAAACCATGCAGGCAATAGTCCAGGACGTGTACGGCGACGCCGACGTGCTCCAGCTCCGCGACATCCAAACGCCGCCTATCGGCGACAACGACGTGCTCGTGCGGGTTCGCGCTGCAGGCGTTGACCGTGGCGTCTGGCACCTGATGACCGGAACTCCGCACCTTGTGCGGCTGTTCATCGGTCGCCGCGGCCCGCGCGCGAAAACGCGGGGGCGGGATGTCGCGGGCACGATCGAGGCGGTCGGCGCCGCTGTGACGCGTTTTAGGGTGGGCGACGAGGTGTTCGGCACAAGTGATGGGTCATTCGCCGAGTTCGCGAGCGTCAACGAGAAGCGACTTGTGCTCAAGCCGTCGAACGTGTCGTTCGCCGCTGCCACAGCCGTGCCGACCTCGGGCTGCGCTGCCCTCCTCGCGGTACGCGACCTCGGGCACGTTGGCGCGCAGGACAACGTGCTGATCCTCGGGGCGTCGGGCGGGGTCGGTGTGTTTGCCGTGCAGCTCGCGGTCGCGTCCGGTGCAGCCGTCACGGGCGTGAGCTCGGCGTCGAAGCGCGACCTCGTGCTCTCGCTCGGCGCGCACAGGGCACTCGACTACGCGGTTGACCCGATCGGTACCGGTTACAACGTCATCATCGATCTGGGTAGCAGCATCCCGCTTTTGCAGCTGCGTCGCGCTCTCACAAAGACCGGTCGGCTCGTGATCGTCGGGGCGGAGGGCGGCGGCGCGTTCCTCGGCGGACTCTCCCGCCAGTTGCGCGCGTCAGCGATCTCACCCTGGGTCAAGCAGAAGCTGCTGAGCCTCGTGTCGAGCGAGAAGGCCGAGACGCTCGAGCATCTCGCTTCCCTGCTCGCGAGTGGCGAGCTCATCGCGCCAGTCGATCGCGAGTTCCCGCTCGCCGAGGCACCGGCCGCGATGCACTACCTCGCCGACGGTCACGTGCGGGGCAAGGTAGTTGTCACGCTGCCCTAACCCGCGTGCGCGCTACTGCGGCTCAGGCGCGCCAGTTCGCCGTAGCGCTGAAGGTACGCGGTAGCGCGCAACACAGGAGAGGCTAGGTGGCCTCGTTGTCGAACGGCGCCGGCCGTCCCTCGCGCTCAAAGCGCTTGCGCTGGGCGTAGGCGCCCTCGATGACGGGCTTCACAACGGGCACGGGCTCATCGTCGAGGAGAGCCTCACGGATGATGCGCCTGGGGTCGTACTGCCGCGGGTCGAGCTTCTTCCAGTCGACGTCGTCGAAGTCCGGGCCCATCTCCTCGCGCATACGATCCTTGGCGCCGTTTGCCAGGTCACGGAGCGAGCGGGTGAGGCGCGCGAGCTGAGACGCGTAGTACGGCAAACGGTCCGGGCCCAGCAGAAAAACTGCGATCACCGCAATGATGAACAGCTTCTCGAAGGACAACCCAAAGGACACTCGTTCAGGATAGCCGTCCACAGCCACCGACCCCCGTACTCTTGAACGGAACAAGGAGCAACAACGTGGCTGGCAAAGAATCGAGCTGGAAGTTCGCAGAAGACTTCACGATCGAACGGGCGGACATCGCCCAGACCCGCATCAACTCAATCGAGGTGGGCGTCGAACCGATTTCTCCCGCGACGGGAGCGCAACTCGCGGCCATCGCAGCCGCTACCGGCGCATCCAAAATTATGGAGATCGGCACGGGGCTCGGACTTTCAGGCCTGTGGATGCTCGTGGGCGCCCCCGAGGCAGAACTGACGTCGATCGACGCTGAACTCGACCACCAGCTTCTCGCGAAGGCGGCTTTCGCGACGGCGGGAATCCCCTCGAACCGCGTGCGGCTCATCGCCGGACGCGCGCTCGACGTTTTGCCGCGTATGAACGAGTCGAGCTACGACATCGTTCTCATCGACGCCGACCCCGCGAACGTCATTGAGTACGTCGAACACGGCCTGCGTATGGTGCGCGTCGGTGGCAGCGTGATTGTGCCTCACGCACTGTGGCGTGGACGCGTTGCCGATCCGGCGCAGCGCGACGAGACGGTCACCATCTTCCGCGAGCTCCTTCAGGAACTTGCGGCATCTGATGCCGTCGTCGTTGCACTGTCACCCGTGGGTGACGGCCTGCTGCAGCTTGTAAGAAAAGCTGACTAAGCAGTTGCTACAACGCCCGCGAGGGCGTCGTGAAGCTCCTTGGCTTCTGCGTCGTTGACTGATACGACGAGTCGGCCTCCACCTTCGAGCGGAACTCGAACGATGATGAGGCGACCCTCTTTAACAGCCTCCATAGGCCCGTCTCCGGTCCGCGGCTTCATGGCTGCCATGAGAAGTCCCCTTTCATAGGTACTCGTCCATTATCGACTATGAATCGACTTGGGAAAAATCGAGCGCGCCCTCTTGCGCTCACGGGGGTGTCCAATCGTAGCCATCGACCCACCAGGCGATGTGGATCCAGCCGACCTGACCAGCCACACATAACAGCACAAGCACGAGGCGGTACACCCACGATTTAGGCACAGCGAGGGCGCCGAGCAGTGGGAACATCGGCAGAAATAGCCGGAAAGTGCTCGACTGCGGAAAAAACACCGCGAGCAAATAGATCAGGTAGCTCGCGACCCAATAGCGAAGGTCGACGCCGAGGCGCTTTCCAAGCGGCGAAAGCAGCAGCGCGACAATGCCCGCGAGAACAGCGACCCCTGCCGCGACGATAAACCCGCCCGCGGGCTGGGTGAGCCAGAAACCGGCGCCCTCGAACCACGGCGAGAACGGAATCAGCTCCTCACCCACGTTGTATGAGCGGCGCCAGGCGAACTCGGTGTCGGTGTATGCGCTGAATGACCCGGTCACCGCCGCAGCAATGAGCAGCCAGGCGACACCCATCAGGGCACTAAACAGGCCAGCGACAATGGATGCGACGAGCTCACGCCGCGGGAAGGGGTCTGCCTTGCGCGTCACCCACCGATGGATCACGTGCAGCAGCAGCGCGAGGGCAAACGCCAGGCCGCTCGGCCGGGTGAGGGCCATAACCGCGATGACGGGCAACATCAGCCAGTAGTCGCGGCGGAGAAGCAGGTAGAGCGCGAGCGTCAGGAAGAACGCGTGCATGGATTCCGCGTAGGCGACCTGCAGGATCGGCGAGAGCGGTGCGAAACAGAACAGCACAACCGCAAAGAGCGCCGTGCCACCGGGCAGCACGAGGTTCACCAGCTTGTAGAACAGCAGCGCGGTACCCGCCGCGAAAGCCACCGAGACGATCACCGCGAGCACGGGGTACTCGACACCGGTGATGAGCATCAGCAGCCGGATGAGCGCCGGGTAGGCCGGCATAAACGCCCAGGCATTTTCGACGACCTGGCCAGCGTCGTTGAGCGGCAGCACCGTCGGGTAGCCCGTCACAGCGACGATGAAGTACCAGTGGCCGTCCCAGATGCGGGCGAAGTCGAAGTATCCGGGGTTTGCGGCGGTCCAGGAGTTGTCGGCCTGGCGGCTCGCGAATGCCATCAGGATGGCGGTCGTCACAATGCGGGAGGCGACGAAGACGACGAGCACCCTGACCCACCACGGGGTCAGCCGGTAACGCACCCGCAGGGACGCACGGCTGGGCGTTACGACGCCGTCAGCCACGCCCGCAGGCCCCGCTCACACGCGGTGATCTGCTCGACCGCAACCCGCTCGTCATCAGCGTGCGCCTTGAGCGGGTCACCCGGGCCGTAGTTGATCGCGGGAACGCCGAGGGCCGAGAAGCGCGCCACGTCCGTCCAGCCGTACTTGGGCTTCGGAACGCCGCCAACGGCAGCCACAAAGGCCTGCGCGAGCGGGGCATCGAGACCGGGACGCGCTCCGGGCGCGAGGTCGACGACAGTGACGTCGAAGCCCTCGAAGAGTTCGCGCAAGTGGGCGACTGCTTCTTCGCCGCTTCGGCTAGGAGCGAAACGGTAGTTGATGTGCACCATCGCTTCATCCGGAATCACGTTTCCCGCGATGCCACCCGAGATGCCCACGGCATTGAGCCCCTCGCGATAGACGAGACCGTCGACCTCGACCTCGCGCGGCTCGTAGCTCACAAGACGGTTGAGGATCTCGGCAGCGTCGTGGATCGCATTGTGCCCGACCCAGGAACGCGCCGAATGCGCGCGGAGCCCGAAGGTTCGCACCTCGATTCGGGCGTTGCCGTTGCATCCACCCTCGATTTCAGAGTTTGTCGGTTCGCCGAGAATCGCGAAGTCTCCCGCGAGCAGCTCAGGGTGCGTGCGCGACAGGCGGTTGAGCCCGTTCAGGTGCTCGCTGACCTCCTCGTGGTCGTACCAGATCCAGGTGATGTCCACGGCGGGCTCGGTGATCTCGACGGCGAGCTTGAGCTGCACGGCAACGCCGGCCTTCATATCAACCGTGCCGCGGCCCCACAGGTAGTCGACGCCGCCGTCGGTCTCGTAGCGGGTCGGCAGATTGTTGTTGAGCGGCACGGTGTCGATGTGTCCGGCGATGACAACCCGCTTTTCGCGACCCAGGTTTGTGCGCGCGACGATGAGGTCGCCATGCCTCTGCACCTGCAGGTGGGTCAGGCCTACCAGTGCGGCCTCGATGGCATCCGCAATCTCGACTTCGTTGCCGGACACCGACTCGATGTCGCACAACTGCCGTGTGATGTCGATGGATGTCGCGGACAAATCGAGGAGAGCCATGCCCCAAGTTTATGGTCGGTACGCTGGGTGCATGGATTCACGCGCTGCCTGGGGCTACGGCCTCTCGACGATCTCGACCGACGGAACCGTTCTCGACACCTGGTTCCCCTCCCCGCAGCTCGGACCGGTGCCCTCCGGCACGGACCCGTACATTGCCCCCGCCGACCTCGAGGACTACATCACAACCGACGAGCGCCGTGCCGTGCGCGTCGACTTTGTGACAGTGCAGATCAACCTCGACGAGCCGCCGGCGTCGACAGCTGACGCCTATCTGCGACTGCACCTGCTCTCGCACCTGCTGACTCCCCCGAACTCGCTCAACCTCGACGGAATCTTCGCGCACCTGCCGATCGTTGTCTGGACAACGGCCGGCCCTGTGCACCCCGACGACTTCGCGCGCGTGCGCCCGGCGCTCAAGCGCGCCGGAATCGCGACCCAGGGCATCGACAAGTTTCCGCGACTGCTCGACTACGTCACGCCGCCGCGCGTGCGCATCGCGGACGCCGCACGCGTACGCCTCGGCGCGCACCTCGCCCCCGGCACAACGGTTATGCACGAGGGCTTTGTGAACTTCAACGCCGGAACCCTCGGCACCTCGATGGTCGAAGGCCGCATCTCGCAGGGCGTTGTCGTCGGTGACGGCTCAGACATCGGCGGCGGCGCATCCATCATGGGCACCCTCTCCGGTGGCGGCACCCAGCGCGTCTCGATCGGCGAGCGAGCGCTCCTCGGCGCCAACTCCGGCATCGGCATCTCGATCGGCGACGACTCGGTCGTCGAGGCCGGCCTCTACGTCACGGCCGGCACAAAGGTGCGCGTCGTTGGCGCTCCCGAAGGTTCCGCCGACACGGTCAAGGCCGTCACGCTTTCGGGCGTGCCCGGGTTGCTGTTCCGTCGCAACTCGCTCACCGGCGCCGTCGAAGTGCTGCAGCGTTCGGGCGACGGTATCGCGCTGAACGCGGCGCTGCACGCCTAGCCCGTCACGACCAAGACCCCGTTTGATAACCACGAGCCCGCTCGCGCGGCGTCCTGGTTATCAAACGGGGTCTTGGTGTTTGGCGTCTCGGCCCTAGCGCGTGGGCCACTCTCGGGCCGCGGGGCCCGTGTAGAGCTGCTGCGGGCGACCGATGCGGGTTGCGGGGTCGCTGTTCATCTCACGCCAGTGGGCGATCCAGCCGGGCAGGCGCCCGATGGCGAACAGCGGGGTGAACATACGCGGCGGGAATCCCATGGCCTTGTAGATGACTCCCGTGTAGAAGTCGACGTTGGGGTAGAGCTTGCGCTCGATGAAGTAGTCGTCGGCGAGGGCCGCAGCCTCGAGCTCCTTGGCGATGTCGAGGAGGTCGTCCTGTACGCCGAGCGCTTCGAGCACCTCGTCGGCGCTCTCCTTGACGAGGGTCGCGCGGGGGTCGAAGTTCTTGTAGACCCGGTGGCCGAAGCCCATAAGTCGTACGCCTTCTTCTTTGTTCTTGACGCGCTCGACGAACTTGGAGACACCGTCGCCAGATTCCTTGATCTCGCCGAGCATCTTGAGCACAGCCTCGTTGGCGCCACCGTGCAGCGGGCCGTAGAGGGCGTTGATGCCCGCGGAAATCGAGGCGAAGATGTTGGCCTCGGTCGAACCGACGAGACGCACCGTGGAGGTCGACGCGTTCTGCTCGTGGTCTTCGTGAAGGATCAGCAGGCGGTCGAGCGCCTTGGAGAGAACCGGGTTGACCTCGTACGGTTCGGCCATTGTGCCGAAGTTGAGCTTGAGGAAGTTGTCGACGAACGACAGCGAGTTATCCGGGTAGAGGAATGCCTGGCCGAGGCTCTTCTTGTGCGCGTACGCGGCGATGACGGGCAGCTTGGCAAGCAGTCGCACGATCGACATCTCGATCTGCTCGGGGTCGTGAACGCTCAGCGAGCCCTCGTAGTAGGTCGAGAGCGCCGAGACCGCAGACGACAGCACCGACATCGGGTGCGCGTTGTGCGGCAGCGCGTCGAAGAAACGACGCAGGTCTTCGTGAAGGAGGGTGTGGCGACGGATCTTCTCGTCGAACTCCGCGAGTTCTGAGGGCGTCGGCAGTTCGCCGTAGATGAGGAGCCAGGCAACCTCGAGGTAGGTCGAGTTCTTGGCGACGGCCTCGATCGGGTAGCCGCGGTAGCGCAGGATGCCTGCATCGCCATCGATGTAGGTGATCGCACTCTTCGTCGCCGCGGTGTTCACAAAGCCGGAGTCGAGGGTCGTAAACCCCGTCTGCTTCATAAACGTCGAGATGTCGATGGTGTCGCGGCCGTCAACTCCGCGGATGACGGGGAACTCTGCAGTTCCACCCGGGAAGTGCAGCGTTGCGGTCTCGGTCGTCTCTGGCGTCTTGTCAGTCACGGCTACAGCTTATTCGCTGGCGCTGACTACTGTGGCATCCGCTAGGAACCGGGTGGATCAGTTGGAGATCTGCGCCAAGCGGGAGACAGCCTCATCGATGCGCTCGTCGGTCACGGTGAGCGCGACCCGCACGTGGTTGGGCGTCGCCGCACTGTAGAACGATCCGGGAGTCACGAGGATGCCGAGCTCCGCGAGGCGCGCAACGGTGGTCCAGGCATCCACGCCGTTTGTCACCCAGAGGTACAGGCCCGCTTCGCTGTGGTCGATGCGGAAACCGGCGCCCTGAAAAGCGGCGAGCAGGCGGTTGCGGCGTGAACGGTAGATCTCGCGCTGGTGAGCGACGTGCTCGTCGTCGCCGAGAGCCGCGACCATCGCTGCCTGCACGGGCGCGGGCGGGATGAGCCCGGCGTGCTTGCGCACCGCGAGCAGTTCTGCGATGAGGTCGCTGCAGCCCGCGACGAATCCGGCCCGGTAGCCCGCGAGGTTGGACTGCTTGGAGAGCGAGTAGACGGCGAGCACAGAGGAGCGATCGCCCTCGATGACACGCGGGTCGAGAATCGACGGTGTGGGAAGTTCGCCCTCCCAGGCGAGTTCCGCGTAGCACTCGTCGCTCACGATGACAGCGCCGAGTTCACGGGCGCGCGCAACCGCCGAACGCAGGAACTCGACCGAGAGCACACGGCCATCAGGGTTTCCGGGGCTGTTGAGCCAGATGAGGCGCGTCGACGCGGGCCAGTCGGCCGGTTCGTCAGACGCGAGCACGGTAGCCCCGGCGAGCGCCGCCCCCACCGCGTAGGTCGGGTAGGCAACGGCCGGATGCACAACAACATCGCCCTTGCCGAGCCCGAGCATCAGCGGCATCCATGCAATTAATTCTTTTGACCCGATTGTCGGCAGAACGTTTGCCTCGGTGAGGTCGCCAACCGAGCGGCGCCGGGCGTACCACGCGACGATTGCTTCGCGCAGGGCAACGGTGCCAGCCGTCTGCGGGTAGGCGTGCGCGTCGGTCGCCGCGATCAGTGCGTCGGTGATGACGGTGGGCGTTGGATCAACCGGCGATCCGACGGAGAGGTCGACAATTCCGTGTGGATGCGCCCGAGCCTTCGCGCCGAAGGGTGTGAGCGCGTCCCATGGGAAGTCGGGGAGCTCGAGGGGCATTAGGCGCCGTTTTGCGGTGCGAGAGCGAGGATGAGCGAGTGGTCAGCGTGAATGACGCCGACCTTCGATGCTCCGCCGGGCGAGCCAACGCCGCTCTCGTTGAAGAACTCGACGTTTGCCTTGTAGTAGTCGGTCCACTGTTCGGGAACGTCATCTTCGTAGTAGATGGCTTCGACGGGGCAGACAGGCTCACACGCACCGCAGTCGACGCATTCGTCGGGGTGGATGTAAAGCATGCGGTCGCCCTCGTAAATGCAGTCGACGGGGCATTCGTCGATGCAGGCACGGTCTTTGATGTCGACACAGGGCTGGGCGATGACGTAGGTCACTGGATCGATGATCCTTTCACGGCGGGTACGGGTTCAATCTTACCGGGTGTCTTCCTGCGAAGATTCGGCCAGGCCAGCACAACGAGCGTTGCGAGGATCGGCACGTAGGTCCAGAGGTAGCCCGCGAGGTTCTCGGCGACGACGACCGAGCCGCCACGCGTCGGTGACGCAACGAGCGCGCTCATGCCGAGAAGGCCGATCGCGGCGACCGTCGGCAGCACGCGCGTTTCGAAGACGATGCGCAGGCCTGCGAGCAGCGCGATCGCGCAGATGAGCGCCACGATGATGCCCCACGGGAAGAGCACCGTGCCGATCAGCACCGTCGACTGCTGCACGGCAGTCATCAGCAGGCCAGCCGCCGCGGAGATCGCGAGAACGATCACGATGAGCGAGAGCTTTGTGATGAGCCTGAGGCTCGAGAACGAGCTGCCGTTGTCGACCTCGGGGTGCAGGCGGCTGAAGTATTCGTTGCGCTCGATCGGTCGTTCGACACCATCGGCGAGAACGAAGCTGTGGTCACGCAGCTCGACCTGGCTCCGGTGCGCGGCGATGGCGGCGCGCTTGCGGTCGAGCACGGCCGAGATCTCGAGAACCGTCGTTGCCGATTTGGCATCCGGCTTGATCACAAAGAAGGGCGTTCCCATCACCTCGGCCGCTCGCCTCGCGGCTTCGTGGGCGCGAATGCGGTCGGGATGTCCGTAGCCGCCGTCTTCGTCATAGCTGATGATGATCGTCGGGTCGGTGTCTGCGATGACGGCCGCGATGTCTGCAGCGACCTCGCCGAAGGGTGCCCCGGTGAACGAGCCAAAGTCGACGGCGTCGAGCGGGATGGCTCCCGTTGCTCCCCACTGAACTCCCGAGTCGCGGTAACCTCGCGCTTCCTTTCCGGGCCAGCGGGCGTCACTCGCGCCGAGCACGCGGTAGTCGCTCACCCCGAGGGCGCGCATGGCTTCGGCAAGCTCTGCCAGCCGGTGCTCGCCAAGGTCGACAACGGGCTCTCCCAGGGCGTCGCCCCGCTCTCCACGGGTACAGGTGAGAACTGTGACCTGGGCGCCGGTGCCGACGAGGAGCGCGATGGTTCCACCCGTCAGGATGGATTCGTCATCCGGGTGCGCTGAAACGAATAGCACTCGCTCGTTTTCGTTCGACATTCGGCCTCTCCCGTTGTAGTGGACAGCATAAGCAGATAGGGGTAGTGTTTCGCCGGTAAGGCAAGCCTTACCAATCCCCCCAAACCAGCTGGACGTTACCCGTGCTCGCAAACTTTCTCATCGGTCTCCGCGAGGGACTCGAGGCAGCCCTCGTTGTAGGCATCCTCATCGCTTACGTCGTAAAACTCGGCCGCTTCGATGTGCTCAAACGCATCTGGCTCGGTGTGGCACTCGCCGTCGCGCTGTCGCTTGGCCTTGGCGCGGTGCTCACCTTCGGCGCCTACGGCCTCTCCTTCCAGGCGCAGGAACTCATCGGCGGCCTGCTCTCGATAGTCGCGACGGCCTTTGTTACCTGGATGATTTTTTGGATGCTCGGGGCCGCTCGTGGGCTCTCGAAAGAGTTGCGCTCCGAGGTCGATTCCCACCTCTCCGGCGCCGGCTGGGGTCTTGTGCTCGTCGCTTTCCTCGCTGTCGGCCGTGAGGGCATCGAGACCGCCCTATTCATCTGGGCCGCTGTGCAGGCGAGCGGATCAACGACGTACCCGCTCATCGGTGCGGCACTCGGCATCCTCGTCGCAATTGTTCTTGGCTATCTCATCTACCGCGGCGTTCTACGCATCAACCTGACGAAGTTCTTCACCTACACGGGCGTCTTTCTCATCATCGTGGCGGGCGGCGTTCTCGCCTACGGCGTGCACGACCTGCAGGAGGCCAACTTCCTGCCGGGGCTCAACAACCTCGCGTTCAACGTGAGCGCGATTGTGCCGCCCGACAGCTGGTACGGAACCCTGCTCAAGGGCATCTTCAACTTCTCCCCCGCGACGACCTGGCTCGAGGCGATCGCCTGGGTTGCCTACGTTGTTCCGGTGCTCACGATTTTTATCACAACCGTGCGTCGTCACGACGCCCGGTCAGAACCCATCGCGCCCCGCGTGGTTACAGAAGGAGCACAATGACACAGCGTCGCCTCGTTGCGGGACTCAGCCTGGGGGCAGTAGCAATGCTCGCCCTCGCCGGTTGTGTCGCCAACAACCCCACCGACTCGGACTCAACAGCCCTCACCGTCGACAGCAGCGCGAGCGAGTGCACCGTGTCGTCCGCCGAGGCACCGAGCGGCAACGTCGTCTTCACCGTCTCGAACACGGGCGACCAGGTCACCGAGTTCTACCTGCTCGCCGAAGACGGCCTGCGCATCGTCGGAGAGGTCGAGAACATCGGCCCGGGAATCGACCGCAACCTCGTACTCCAGGCGCGCCCCGGCAACTACTTCACCGTGTGCAAGCCGGGCATGATCGGCGCGGGCGTCGACAAGACCGCGTTCACCGTGACCGACTCGGGTGTCGACTTCGCCGCCGACGAAGACCTCGCCGCGCAGATCGAGACGGCTAACGCCAACTACAAGTCGTACGTCAAGGACCAGGTCGAGAACCTCGTTGTTGGCACGGAAGACTTCGCCGCCGCCTACAAGGCCGGCGACGACGATGCTGCCCGCGAGCTCTACGCTCCGACGCGCGTCTTCTGGGAGCGCATCGAGACTGTTGCCGAGTCGTTCGGTGACCTCGACCCGAGCATGGACCTCCGCGAGGCCGACCTCGAAGAAGGCCAGGACTGGACCGGCTGGCACGCAATCGAGAAGGACCTCTGGCCCGAAGACGCTGAAGCCGGCTTCGTTGCCTACGACCAGGCCAAGCGCGACACTCTCGCCGACCGCCTCGTCTCTGACACCGACACCCTGTACGCGAACGTTCAGGACCTCGAGTTCACCCTCGACCAGCAGGCAAACGGCGCGATCGGCCTCCTCGACGAGGTAGCGACCGGCAAGGTCACCGGCGAGGAGGAGTTCTGGTCGCACACCGACCTCTACGACTTCCAGGCCAACATCGACGGCGCGAAGGTGCTCTACGCGGGGATCCGCGACATCCTGCTCGAAAAGGATGCCGACCTCGCCGCACAGCTCGACACCGAGTTTGACGAGTTGCAGACGCTTCTCGACGCTCAGCGCGTTGGCGAGACCGACTTCACGCTGTACACCGAGCTGACAGACGATGAGATCCGCGCGTTCTCTGACCAGGTCAACGCTCTTGGCGAGCCGCTGTCGAAGCTCACCGGCGCTCTGGTTCTCTAAGCTCAACACATGACTGACGACACGGCCTCGGCGAAGCCCGGACTCTCCCGCAGGGGATTATTCGGACTCACCGGGGCCGCTGTTGTCGGCGCGGGAGTCGGCTTCGGCGTTGACCGGGTGCTTACACCTGAGGCGAGCGCCTCGGGCGCGGCAGCCGTCTACCCGTTCTACGGCGAGCACCAGGCCGGCATCGTCACGCCGGCGCAGGATCGCCTGCACTTTGCGTCGTTTGACGTCGCCAACATCTCGCGCGACGAGCTCAAGGAGCTTCTCGCCGACTGGTCGTACGCGGCCAACCGGATGGCGGCGGGCAAAAGCGCCGGCGAGTTCGGCCCCGCAGACGGCCCCTACGACTCTCCCCCGGACGACACCGGCGAGGCTCTCGACCTGCCGCCCGCCGGACTCACGATCACCTTTGGCTTCGGCCCCAGCCTGTTCGACGACAGGTTTGGACTCGCGAGCAAGCGCCCCGCCGCACTCATCGACCTCCCGCACTTCCCTGGCGACGCGCTCGTCGACTCTCTCGTCGGAGGCGACCTCTGCATCCAGGCGTGCAGCGACGACCCGCAGATCGCCGTGCACGCGATCCGCAACCTGTCGCGCATCGCCTTCGGCCGCGCGAACCTGCGCTGGTCACAGCTCGGCTTTGGGCGCACCTCGTCGACAACCCGGGCGCAGGTGACGCCGCGCAACCTGTTCGGGTTCAAGGACGGCACAGCAAACATGCGCGCGGAAGACACCGCGACCGTCAACGCCGAGGTCTGGGCCGACGGCAACGACTGGATGGCCGGTGGCTCCTATCTCGTGAGCCGCAAGATCCGGATGACGATCGAAACGTGGGACCGCACCTCGTTGCGCGAGCAGGAGCGCGTTATCGGCCGCAACAAGGGCGAGGGTGCCCCGCTCAGTGGCGGCACCGAATTCAGCGAGCCCGACTTCGAGATCAAGGGCCGCGGCGACGCACCGCTCATTGACGCCGAGTCGCACGTGCGCCTGGCGCACCCAACGACAAACAACGGCGCCCAGATGCTGCGGCGCGGCTACAACTTCGTCGACGGCAACGACGACCTCGGCCGCCTCAACGCTGGCCTCTTCTTCATCTGCTTCCAGAGCGACCCGCGCGAACAGTTTGTGCCGATTCAGCTCTCGCTCGCCCGCAACGACGCGATGAACGAGTACGTTCGGCACGTCGGCTCGGGCATCTTCGCGGTGCCGCCTGGCGCGACCGAGAGCCGCCCGATCGGCGCGGGGCTGTTCGACTAGTCCAGTTGCGTCGCCAAGTAGACGACCGTGCCTTCGGGCGTGCCCTCGGCACCCACGACGACCGCGACCTGCCACTCGCCTGACTCGAAGAGCACCGACCCCGGAGCCGGAGTTTCGGCGGAGACCGCGAACCCCGCGACATCCATCTGCGCTTCGATAATCGACGCCGGGTCGGTTTCTTCGCTCTCGATGCTCACCATGTAGGCGGTGCCGCTGTCATCTCGAGCGATGAGGCCGCGCACGATCTCGCCCTCGATGAGCGGAACATCCGAGGGAAAACCTTCGGGAATGCCCGACGTTATCTCCGCCGAACCGTCGCCGAATGGAATGATCGTCGGAACAGCAATGGGTTCGTCGGCTGGCCCCGAAAGCGGCGAACACGCGCTCAGTGCGACGCCGATTGCAAGCGCGACGAGCAGCGCTTTGCCGCGATTGCGGGTGGTGATCACTGAGCGGGCGCGACCGTGTAGTTCGCGAGGTACTCCGTGTCGTTTTCCTTTGTGATGACCACGAGAACCGAGAAGTCGGCGTTGGAGAAGGCCTGCGTTGCGCCGTCGCCGGTTGCCCCGCTGACCTGTGCCTCGAATCCGGCACCCTCGAGCTGGTCGGAGATGGTGTCCATCGCGTCGGGGCCATCAACCCGCACCGAGACATTGAAACCGTTGCCGATAGCCACACCGAAGGCCACTTCGCCCTCGATAAGCGGAACGTCCGCGGGGAAACCCTCGGGCAACTCAGTGCCGGGCAGCTGCACCTCGTTGCCGGTTGCCTCCTCGATGACACCCTCGACCGATCCCTCGATCATCGAGCAGCCGGAGAGCGCAAGACCAAGCGCGAGAACAATGGGCAGAATTGTGCGCGTTTTCATTCTTACTCCTGAGTAATCGGGTGAACGTTGTAGCCGACTGAGACACCGTAGGTGGGGTCGTCACCGGCCGTCAACTGAATTTGATACGCGGCACTCTCGAAAGTTGCGAAGTAGCTGTCACCCTCCGAGCTCGTTACCGTGTTCTCGTAGCCCGCCGCGACAAGAATTTCGCTCGCCGCCGCGAAGTCGTTTGCAGCGTCAATCGATCGCAGCATAACCACCCAGCCGTTGCCGAGCTCATTGCTCACGATGACGTCGCCGTCGAGCAGCGGGATGCGTGCGGGGAAGGTCTCGGGCAAAGCAAGAGACGGAGAAGGGGTGGATGTCGCGGCGCCCGACTCGACCGGGGTGGCACTCGGGGCGCTCGACTCTTTCGCTGTCGGCTCCTCGGTTGCGCAGCCCGCGAGAGCAAGGGAGACGGCGATTGCCGCTGCGCCAACGATCGTGCTCCTGGTCATAAAGTCTCCTCGAGTAGTCCCCCGGTGTGGATCCACTCTGGCAGACAAAACATGAGGGATCCCGGTTAACGACAAAGGGACCCCGCAAGCGGGGTCCCTTTGTGTGGAGAAAACCTACGCGTTCTGCTTCTTCAGTCGCGCCGTCGAACGCTGGCGCGCGTTGGCGTCAAGCTCGACCTTGCGGATGCGCACGAACTCGGGCGTTACCTCGACACACTCGTCTTCGCGAGCGAATTCGAGGCACTCTTCGAGGGTCAGCTTGCGCGACGGGGTCATACGCTCGAACGAGTCCGAGGTCGACTGGCGCATGTTTGTGAGCTGCTTTTCCTTTGTGATGTTGACGTCCATGTCGTCGGCGCGCGAGTTCTCGCCGACAACCATGCCTTCGTACACCTCCTGCGTGGGCTCTACGAAGAACGACATACGCTCCTGCAGGGCGACCATGGCGAAGGGTGTAGCAACACCGGAGCGGTCTGCAACGATCGAGCCGTTTGTACGGGTCTCGATGGAGCCGGCCCACGCCTCGTAGCCGTGCGAGACGGCGTTGGCGATACCAGCACCGCGCGTGATCGTGAGGAACTCGGTGCGGAAACCGATGAGGCCACGCGACGGAACGATGAATTCCATACGAACCCAACCCGTACCGTGGTTGCTCATGCCCTCCATGCGGCCCTTGCGAGCTGCGAGCAGCTGAGTGATCGCACCGAGGTACTCTTCGGGCGCGTCAGTCGTGAGGTGCTCGAAGGGCTCGTGGAGCTTGCCGTCGACGCGCTTCGTAACAACCTGCGGCTTGCCGACGGTGAGCTCGAAGCCCTCGCGACGCATCTGCTCGACGAGGATCGCGAGAGCGAGCTCGCCACGGCCCTGGATCTCCCAGGCGTCGGGGCGTCCGATGTCGACGAGCTTGATCGAGACGTTACCGATGAGCTCGCGGTCGAGGCGGTCCTTGACCATACGAGCGGTGAGCTTGTGGCCCTTGACCTTGCCGATCATCGGCGAGGTGTTGGTTCCGATGGTCATCGAGATGGCCGGGTCGTCAACCGTGATGGTCGGCAACGGGCGTACGTCGGTCGGGTCTGCGAGGGTCTCACCGATTGTGATGTCCTCGAAGCCCGCGACGGCGACGATGTCACCGGGGCCGGCGCTGTCGGTCGGGTAGCGGTCGAGAGCCTTTGTGATCATCAGCTCGGTCACGCGCACGTTGGCTACTGAACCATCGTGCTTGACCCAGGCGACCGTCTGGCCCTTCTTGATCGTGCCCTGGAAGACGCGCAGGAGTGCGAGGCGACCGAGGAACGGCGAGGAGTCGAGGTTGGTGACCCAGGCCTGCAGCGGGTGGGTGTCGTCGTAGGACGGCGCCGGGATGTGCTTGAGGATTGCGTCGAAGAGCGGCTCGAGGTCGTCGTTGTCCGGAAGCGTGCCGTTGTCAGGCTTGTTCCAGCTCGCGGCACCGTTACGGCCCGAAGCGTAGACGACGGGAACGTCGAGGATCGCGTCGAGGTCGAGGTCGGGGTGCTCGTCGGACATGTCGGACGCGAGGCCGAGCAGGAGGTCCTGGCTCTCGGCGACAACCTCGTCGATGCGAGCATCGGGACGGTCGGTCTTGTTGACGAGAAGGATAACGGGGAGCTTTGCCTCGAGAGCCTTACGCAGAACGAAGCGCGTCTGGGGCAGCGGGCCCTCCGAAGCGTCAACGAGGAGCACAACGCCGTCGACCATGGACAGGCCGCGCTCGACCTCGCCACCGAAGTCAGCGTGGCCGGGGGTGTCGATCACGTTGATGGTGATGTTGCCGCCGGTGTGGTTGTCTTCTGCGTGCTTGCCGTTGTAGAGCACGGCGGTGTTCTTCGCGAGAATCGTGATGCCCTTTTCGCGCTCGAGCTCGTTCGAGTCCATTGCGCGGTCTTCGAGGTGCGCGTGCGCGTCGAAGGAGTTGGTCTGGCGAAGCATGGCGTCGACGAGTGTCGTCTTGCCGTGGTCGACGTGTGCAACGATTGCGACGTTGCGCAGGTCAGTGCGAGTGGCGGTAGCCATAGGTTTTCCTTGCATTGAGGTGGCGAGGCGTATCGCGCGGCTGTCATTGCAGTGGGCACGAAGCCCGGGCGCGACCACGCACGGACGCTGGATGAGGGTCTGTGGGGTGCGCAGGATCACAACATCGGTGCCCTGCACAGTCATTCTACCGGGTGGGAGACCCGGATTCGCTGACAGCGGACGGCTGCCAGTCCCAGATATTCCAGAAAACTCCCGGATCCAGCGCGGAATTGCGTACGCCGGTCACTCGATCCGAGTGTGCTGTGACAACCGGGTACTGGTAGAGCGGCACCCCGTAGGCGTCTTTCCAGAGCTGCGCGTCGATCTCGCTGAGCAGCTCGCTCTGCTCCGCGGGGTTCGAGCTGAGGGCGAGTTCCGCGAGCGTGGCATCGACTTCCGGGTTCGAATACCCATTGAAATTGCTGATGGATGACGCGGACCCGAGCCGCGCCTCGGCCGCCGACACCGCGCGGTTCGAGGTGTTCCAGCCGAACAGCGCAGCGTCATAGGTGCCCGGGATTCCGAGGGCCTCCGCCCACCGCGACTGGGAGCAGTCGCTCACGGCGAAGCCCGCGGGCGCCGCGGCCTCCTTGAGCAACTGGTATTCGGCGACGCGGCGCGGGTTCGCCGGGTCAAACAGCACGCAAACCTGTACGCGGGAGCGTCCGGCCTGCGCGAGCAGCGCTCGCGCCCCCGCGACATCCACTCGATCGTAATTTTCTGAGCCGTTGTTCTCGACGGATTCGTCGTAGCCCGACTCGCCGGGAGTGAAGACAAAGGAGGAGAGCAGCTCGGCGTCGGCGCTCACCGGCGTCACGAGTTCGTCGACGATCTGCTGGCGCGGCACGACCTTGAGAAAGGCCTCGCGCACAAGCGGATCTTCGAAGCTGCGGTTTTTGCTGTTCGTGAACTGCAGGTCGAGGTGTTCCCAGGTGCCGCCGAGTGACGTCTCGATCGAGACGCCGTCGAGGCCGTCGAAAGCCTCGAGCACGTCGGTTGTCGCGGTCGGGGTTGCGATGTCGGCCGAGCCGTCGCCGAGGGCGGATGCAGCGGCGAGCGGATCGGCGAGAGTGACAACCCGCACGGTCTCGATGCTGGGCTGGTTGCGTCCGCTGTAGCGCGGGTTGGCGGTGAGGGTCACGGACTCCCCGGGCTCGATCGCGCTCACCACGTACGGGCCGGAGCCCACGAGCAGCGCGTCATCGCCCGGCATCGCGTCGAAGTTGAAGTCGGAGTTCCAGGAGCGCGAGAGCTTGGCGAGATCACCGGTGTCTGATTGCGAGATGGATGCGACGACCGCCGCCTTGGCCTCATCGGGGTCGTCGATGCCGAGCGCCTCCCCCGCGACGACGTGGGCGGGAACGCCGACCTGGAAGGCAAGCTCCCAATCGACGAAGTACTCGTCGTACACGAGAGTGATCGAGCGGCCATTGGAGCCGAGAGTGGGCACAGCGCTCACGCGGTCGAGGCCCGCGACGGGCGCGCCGTCGAAGTACACAACGTCGTCGGGGTACGAGGCGCCGAACTGGCCGGTCTCCGGGTCGACAAAGCGGTCGGCGGTGAAGTCGGGTGTCGAGAAGTGCCCCGAGTTCGCGGCCCACGCGAGCAGGAGGTCGGCGGAGTCGACGGGCACGCCGTCTGACCACTGCACACCGCTCGCTACCGTGTACTCGACGGTGAGCGGTTCGCTCGAGACGACACGGTAGCTACCGAAGGACTCATCGCGAACCAGCTCGGCGTCGGCGTTGTAGTAGTTGAAACGCGCGTTCGTCGCGTAGGCGATGCTGCGATTCGCCGCGGTGTTGCCGTAAGCGGTGGCCGGATTCGCCGAGGTGAACGGCTGGTCGGTCACCACTGTGACCTCGCTGCCCTGCACGACGTGCTGCATCGGCCCGCACGCGCTGAGCGTGAGGGCCGATACAACAAAAACAGTCGTTACAACGAGCCGTCGAAACGACATCACAGTTCTAGCCCTTGGATGCCGCGCGCAACTCTCGTCGCTTGCGCTGCTCGGTCGGGTCCGGCACGGGGATCGCCGCGATGAGGCGCTGTGTGTACGGGTCCTTCGGGTTGCGCAGGATCTCGTCGGGTGTGCCCTGCTCGACGAGCTTGCCGTGGTTCATCACAACAATCCGGTCGGCGAGACGGTCGACGACGGCGAGGTCGTGGCTCACAAACAGGCAGGCGAAGCCGAGCTCTTCCTGCAGTTCTTCGAGCAGCTCGAGAACGCGCGCCTGCACCGACACGTCGAGTGCCGACGTCGGCTCATCGGCGACAAGCAGCTTCGGCTTGAGCGCGAGAGCGCGAGCGATGCCAACGCGCTGGCGCTGACCACCGGAGAGCTCGTGCGGGTAGCGGTTACGGAAGCTCTTTGCGAGTTCCACCTGGTCGAGAAGTTCGCCGACGCGCTGTTCGACCTCTTGCTTCGAGTAGTTCTTTGTGAGCATCAGCGGCTCACCGATGCTCTGCCCGACGGGCCAGCGAGGGTTGAGGGATGAGCCCGGGTCCTGGAAGACGATGCCGATGTCCTTGCGGGCCTCGCGAAGCTTCTTCGACGAGATGCCCACGAGGTCGTGGCCGGCGACCGTGGCTGTTCCGGAGAGGAACGGCAGGAGCCCAACAACACCTCGTGCGATCGTCGTCTTGCCCGAGCCTGACTCGCCGACAAGACCGACGATCTCTCCCGGATAGATCGAGAAGCTCACTTCGTCGACAGCGCGGAACGCGGGAACACGGCCGCGCGACGGGTACTCGATGACCGCGTTGCCGAGGGTGAGAACAGGCTCACCCTTTTGCGCGATCGCCGCGTCTTGGTTTTCGCCCAACCGCGGAACAGCACCGAGCAGCTCCTGCGTATACGCGTGCTGCGGGCGCTCGAACACATCGACGACCGAGCCGCGTTCGACGATCTCACCGCTGCGCATAACAATCACGTTGTCGGCGAGGTCGGCGACGACGCCGAGGTCGTGGGTGATGATGACGATCGCGCTGTTGAGGCGCTTGTGCAGGTTGCGCAGCAGGTCGAGAATCTCGGCCTGAATCGTCACGTCGAGAGCCGTTGTCGGTTCGTCGGCGATGAGCAGGTCAGGGTCACACGAGATCGCCTGAGCGATCATCGCGCGCTGGCGCTGACCACCCGACAACTGGTGCGGGAAGGAGTTGAACGCCTTCTCCGGGTCGGGCATTTCCACGATGGCGAGCAGCTCGAGGGCGCGCACGCGTGCCTCGGCCGGTGTCATCGGGAAGTGCACCCGAAGCGCCTCGACGATCTGGTAGCCGATGCGGTACACCGGGTTGAGCGCCGTCATGGGCTCCTGGAAGATCACCGCAATGTCGTTGCCGCGCACCCGGCGCAGTTCCTCCGGCGTTGCGTTGAGGATCTGCTTGCCGTGCAGCTTGACGCTGCCGCGCGAGCGGGAGTTCGGCGGAAGCAGGCCGAGCAGCGACATCGAGCTCACGCTTTTGCCGGATCCCGACTCACCGACGATCGCGAGAACCTCGCCGCGGTTGACGCGGTAGCTCACGTCGTGAACTGCTGTCACCCACTCCTTGCCGATCCAGAAATCGACGGCGAGCTTGTCGACCTCAATGATCGGGCTGTTGTCGCGCGTTTCTGCGGCTGTTGTTGATGCTGCTGGCGTGGCCATTATTTGCGCCCCTTGCGAGAGTCGTTGAACGTCGGGTCGACTGTCTTGTCATCGGCTGAGATGACGCCGCCGTCTCCACCCTTCGGGCGGAAGACTCCGCCGAGGTAGCCAACAGCGCCAGTGACAACCTGCGCGTACGGGCCGCCGACATAGGGCAGTCGACGCTGGCGCGGGTCGAACGCGTCGCGCAGTCCGTCGCCGATGAAGTTGACGGCAAGAGCGATCGAGATGATGAACACACCGGGCCACCAGAACAGCCACGGCCTGGTAGCGAACGCGCCCTGGTACTGGTTGAGCAACTGGCCGAGCGACACATCGGGGAACTGGATACCCACCGACAGGTAGCTCAGCGCCGCCTCGAGGATGATCGCGCCGCTCATCGTGAGAGAGAGCGAGACGATCACAACGCCGAGGGTGTTCGGCAGGATGTGACGGAAGATGATGTGCGAGTTCGACGCGCCTGCAACGCGTGCAGCATCAACGAACTCACGCTCACGAAGGCCCATAAACTCACCGCGCACGAGGCGGGCAAGTCCGGTCCAGCCAAACAATCCGAGTGCGACGGCGAGAACAAACGCGCCAAGTGCACCGTACGTGCGGCCGATGACCGCTGCGAGGAGCAGGAACGGGATGATGATGATGACATCGGTCAGGCGCATAAGAATCGCGTCGATCTTGCCGCGGAAGTAGCCGGAGATCGAACCGATGATCACACCGATGACACCCGCGACGAATCCGTAGACGACGACAACAACGATCGACTGCTGCGCACCGCGCATAACGCGGGCGAAGATGTCGCGACCGATCTCGTCCTGCCCAAAGGGATGCTCTCCGAAGTTGAACGGAAGCACCCAGGTCGGTGTTCCGCCCGGGTTCGAGATCGGGTAGGTGTTCTCGTAGTTGTACATCCACCAACCGGGGATGCGGAAACCGAAGAGCTCGATACCGATCGACGAGTAGATGAGGATGACCATCAGGGCGAGGGCGACCATCGAGATGACGGCGCCCTTGTGGCGGAAGAAGCGTCGGCGCACGATTGTGCCCTGGCTGAGTCCTTCGACTTCGCGCTGCTCGATCGTGAGGTCGTCGTTGTGTGCCGCCGTGGGCGGTTCAGGCATGAGGGTCACTGGTTCACCCGGATTCGTGGGTCGAGCGCGGAGTACGCGAGGTCCGCTATGAGGTTGAAGACGAGCGCGACGATGCTCGTGATAAGGAAGACACCCATAAGCGGGTTGAGGTCAACGTGTTCGACGGAGGTAATAAACAATCGCCCCATACCGCTCCAGCCGAACACACTCTCCGTGATCGCAGCTCCTCCGATCAGTGCGCCGATCTCGAATGCGATGAGCGTTGTGATGGGAATAAGCGCGTTGCGGAACGCGTGGCGCATGATGACGGTGCGCTCGGTGAGTCCCTTTGCACGCGCGGTGCGCACGTAGTCCTGGTTCATTACCTCGAGGAGGCTGCCTCGCGCGTACCTGCTCCACGCCGCGAGAGACAGAAGCATAAGCGCGATTGTCGGCAGCAACAGGTGAGTGAAGGTGTCGAGCAGCTGGATCCAGATCGAGCCGTTGAGGTTCGGTGTCGCCGAGCCGATCGTGGCGATCGGGCGCCCGCCGGTGAGGCCAACGTAGTCGGGCCACGAGACCATCAACCGGTCGATGATCGTGAGGATCGAGACAACGATCGCCGTCAGCACAGCTGCACGAATCGAGACGATGCGGTCGTCGCCGCGGAACAGCCAGCCGGCCAGCACCGCAAGCGCGATAAAGATCGCGAACACCGCGACGATTCCGAGCGGGCCCGGTACGTAGAAGAAGATGTACTGGATCGGGTACCACAGCGCAGCACCAAGCACAGCGATGGATGCCGCGGAGAACAGGGCACGACGGTTAGCGAGTCCCGTTGTGACGTAGGTCACTCCGAACGCTCCCAGGAGTCCGAGGATTCCAATCCAGACGATGCCGAGCGACGGGGTTGTGATTCCGTCGGTTGCGACGATGTAGAAGAGTCCACCACCGGTGATAAGAATCGCGATTCCGAAGTTGAGGAAGTACTTCTTGGCGTTACCGCCGACAATGCTCGCCCAGACGAACCCGACGACAAGGGCGGTTATCACTATCACCACAAGCGGTATCTCCGGACTCCTCAAGAAGTCGTTGAAACCGATCGCGATGTACAGCTTGAGAAGCTGCGCAACCCAGAAGACGGGGAGCGAGAAGAACAGGAAGGCGATGAAAGTCACGCCGTAGTCGAATCCGCTGTACTGGCGGATTGCCGTTGCCATACCAATCGCAACACCGAGCAGAATCGACAACACTGTCGCTGCGGTCACGAGGTTGAGGGTGCTTCCCACGCTCTGGGCGAGCAGGTCGGTGACCTTTGCGCCCTGCAGGTTGACACCGAGGTCGAGTTGACCGATGAGGCCCTTTGCAACGCCACTCAGCCAGAGGAAGTAGCGCAGCGGCGGCGGAACATCAAGGTTGAGCTGCTGGATCTTGGCCGCGATCAGCGCTTCCTTGTTGGGAGCCGTTGACCCTCTGAGGTCTTCGAGGGGGTCTCCCGCATTAGCTGCGAGGACGTAAATCAGGAAGCTTGCGGCGAAAACCACCGCGACGGCTGCAGCCAGCCGTCGAAGAATATATTTCAACACTCGAGTGTTTACTTTCTTTGTTTTGGAACGTCGTCGTTTCACAGCGCAGTTACCAACACTACGTCAGCGATTCGGCGAATTCCCCGGGAAGGGGGATGCCGGAGCGAGCTCCGACATCCCCCTCTGTTACCAGGATTTATGCCTGGGTCGGCTTAGGAAGCCGGCTCCCACTCCCAGAAGTTCCAGAAGTAGGTCGGGCTCAGGAATCCGGGAACAACGCCCTTGATGTCGCTGCTCCAGGCCGTGATACCGGGGAACTGGAAGATCGGCACAGACCAAGCCTGTTCGCCGACGAGCTTCTCAGCCTCGACGAGGAGCGGCTGGGCTGCAGTCGCGTCCTCTGCCTTGCCGACCTGGTCGAACAGGTCGTCGATCTCGGGGTTTGACCAACCGTAGTAGTTGTTCAGACCCGTCGTCTGGTAGTTAGCACCGGACTCGCCAACGGCCGTGCTTGTCGACTGCCATCCGAAGAGAGCAGCGTCGTAG
>Ga0247805_1000118_pt1 | contig 57556 bp, 50 predicted proteins | sample UWRJL044104R1_FD_180930 | JGI IMG/M metagenome (GOLD analysis project Ga0247805, IMG submission 180930) | Plant litter microbial communities from Arlington Agricultural Research Station in Wisconsin, United States - UWRJ-L044-104R-1 | ecosystem: Environmental > Terrestrial > Plant litter >...
GCCTCGAAGTCCGTACGAACCTCGGTGACGTCATCCTTGAAGCGACGCAGCGAGTCGATGGCGAGGTTGTCGCCGACGACGACGCCGTCGCGGATAACGCGAGCCTTCGCGTTTCGCGTGATGGTTCCCGAGCGCACGATGACACCGGCGATGTTTCCGACCTTGGAGGAACGGAAGATCTCGCGGATCTCGGCGACACCACTCTGAACTTCTTCGTACTCGGGCTTGAGCATTCCCTTGAGGGCGCTTTCGACCTCTTCGAGTGCCGCGTAGATGACCGAGTAGAACCGCACGTCGACGCCTTCGCGCTGCGCACGATCGCGAGCCTTCGGGTCGGGGCGCACGTTGAATCCGATGATGATCGCGTTGTCAACTGTTGCGAGGTTGACGTCGCTCTCGGTGACTGCACCAACACCACGGTGAATGATGCGCAGCTGAACGCTATCGTCGACCTCGATCTTGAGGAGCGACTCTTCAAGGGCTTCAACAGCACCCGAAACGTCACCCTTGATGATGAGGTTGAGCGACTCGACCTTGCCGTCTTCGATGGCCTTCGTGAAGTCCTCGAGGCTGATGCGCTTGCGGCTACGGGCGAGAAGAGCGTTGCGCTCTACTGCCTCGCGCTTTTCGGCGATCTGACGGGCGGTGCGGTCGTCGTCTGTTACGAGGAACGTGTCACCAGCGCGCGGTACCGACGTGAGTCCGAGAACCGAGACGGGGCGAGCGGGAGTTGCGAACTCGACGGTGTTGCCGTTCTCGTCGAACATTGCACGCACGCGACCGTAGGCGGTTCCGGCGACGATGGGGTCTCCGACCTCGAGCGTTCCCGACTGGATGAGCACTGTCGCAACAGCACCGCGACCCTTGTCGAGCTTCGCTTCGATGGCGACTCCACGCGCGTCCTTGTTGGGGTTTGCGCGCATGTCGAGACCAGCATCTGCCGTGAGCAGAACAGCGTCGAGAAGGGTGTCGATGCCGATGTTGTTGAGCGCCGAAACGTCAACGAACATCGTGTCTCCGCCGTACTCTTCTGCGACGAGGCCGAATTCGGTGAGCTGCTGGCGAACCTTTGCGGGGTTGGCGCCGTCCTTGTCGATCTTGTTGACCGCGACAACGATCGGAACGTTTGCTGCCTGCGCGTGGTTGAGAGCCTCAACCGTCTGCGGCATAATTCCGTCGTCGGCCGCGACAACAAGGATCGCGATGTCGGTGACCTGAGCACCACGAGCACGCATGGCCGTGAAGGCCTCGTGACCGGGGGTGTCAATGAAGGTGATCTTGCGATCGACGCCTTCGTGAACAGTCTCGACCTGGTACGCACCGATGTGCTGCGTGATGCCACCGGCTTCACCGGCGACAACGTTCGCGTTACGGATGGCGTCGAGGAGCTTCGTCTTTCCGTGGTCGACGTGACCCATGACCGTGACAACAGGAGGACGCACAACGAGGTCTTCGTCGCTCTCGTCTTCGAGTTCCTGGTCGAGGTCGAGGTCGAAGCCAGCGAGAAGTTCGCGGTCTTCGTCTTCCGGCGAGACCATGTCGATCTTGAAGCCGAGCTCGTCACCGAGAATTGCGAAGGTCGCCTCGTCGAGCGACTCCGTTGCGGTAGCCATCTGTCCGAGGTGGAAGAGAACAGTTACGAGGTTTCCGGGGCTTGTGTCGATCTTGTCGGCGAAGTCGGTGATCGATGCGCCACGACGGAGACGGATGACCGTCGTGCCGTCGCCACGGGGAACACTGACGCCACCAAGCGACGGTGCTTCGCGGAGTTCAAACTCGGCGCGCTTCGTACGCTTCGACTTGCGTGCCTTGCTCTTGCCGCCGCCGCGACCGAACGCACCAGCGGTTCCACCACCGGGGCCGCGGCCACGACCGCCGCCGCCTGCAGGGCGGTTGGGGCCGAAGTTCGAGCCGGGGGCTCCTGCGGGTGCTCCACCGGGACGGAAGCCGCCACCGGCTCCACCGGGACGCGCTCCTGCACCACCGGGGCGCTGGAATCCGCCACCGGCGCCACCGGGACGCTGGCCGAACCCACCGGGGCGAGCGCCCTGGCCGGGTCCACCCGGGCGCGGTGCGCCGGGACGAGGTGCTGCCGGACGCGGGATTCCCGCTGCTCCGCCGGGGCGAGGCATGCCCTGGTTGTTCGAGTACGGGTTGTTGCCGGGGCGAGGTGCGCCGGGGCGCGCCATTCCCTGGTTCGACGCGAAGGGGTTGTTACCCGGACGCGGAGCGCCGGGGCGAGGGGCGCCGGGGGTCGCCGCATCCGTTTCGGGTGCGTCGGTCTTCTCGACAGCGGGTGCTGCAGCAGCGGCCTCGGCCTGTGCCTGGCGCTCTGCAACAGAGAGGGGTGCGGGGGTCGGGGCGGGAGCCTCGACCTCGGCGACCGGAGCAGCCGGTGCCGCGGGGGCTGCCGGCGCGGGAGTCGGAGCCGCGGGACGCGCAGGTGCCTTTGCGGGCGCCTTTGCGGCGGGCTTCTCAGCCGGAGCCTTGATGCCCTCGGCCTCGAGTGCCGCCTTCACCTTGCGGGCAACGGGCGGTGCGATCGACGACGACGGTCCTTTGACGAACTCCCCCATTGTCTTGAGGTGTTCGAGTACTACTTTGCTTTCAATGCCGAGTTCTGCTGCGATCTCGTGCACGCGTGGGTTTGCCACAAATTCTCCTGTCTGGGCCTGCGACCCAGATCAGGGCGCAGGCGATTAGTGGACGGAACTCATTTCGAGCCGCTCATTAGTTGTCCATAGGTCAATCAGCCTGTTCGTTAGTGGAGGCCCCGGATGGGGCACCAATGTGTGTGAGTAACTTCGTTGTGTCGAGCGCGCTTGACGATCGCAATGCCCGGCCAAATGCCCGGCGTTTGATCGAGGCGGCTATGCACTCGGCGGTGGGATGAACCCACGCACCTCGGCCGGTCATCGTCGCGGACGGATCCGGGATGACGACACCCGCGCGCGCAACCACTCGCAATAAAGCGGAGGGATCGGTGCGCAGACGGCAGCCAAGGCAAGTTCTTACAGAATTCATACTACCCCCTTCTCGGGGTCTACTCTCCGGACGTTCGCCGTGAGCGCGAATTTAGCGGGGTTATTGCCGCGACAGGCGCGACAACGACAAGCGCAACGACACCCCAGAACACGATGGATGTCGCGTCAAGAGCCAGCGCGCTCGCAGCACCCGCGACGAACAAGACGAACGTCACTGCCAATGCTCCGAGAAACCTGCCAGCGCCCGCCTCATCGGCGTGTGCACGTAATCGACTGTAGGTCATTGCTGAGCCGTAGATCGCCAGTATTGCCAGCGGGATAACCACAAGAGCAACGAGCCCCGAGTCGTCGGGCACGAACAGCACTATGGCGAGAAATATCGTCGCGATGAGTGCAGCGATAACGATGGGCATCGAATCCTCCTTGCGCGGGTCGCACTCGCGTGAACTCACACTCGCACCGACCCGCGACAAGAGATAGGCCTTGCGCGCGGCTTACAGGTCGTCGACTATCGCACGAAGCGCAGCCAGGTGTGTCGCGAGCGCCGAGCGTCCCGCCGCCGTGACAGAGAGCCAGGTGCGTGGCCGCTTACCGACGTAGCCCTTGCGTGCCGAGATATACCCGGCAGCTTCGAGCGCCGACGCCTGCTTGCTCAGGGCCGAGTCGCTCACTTCGATCGCGTCGCGCAGCGTCTTGAAGTCTGCTTCGTCGACGCGCACGAGGGCGGCGATGATGCTCAGCCTGATCGGCGCGGTGAGGTGTTCGTCGATGCCGTGCCGGGGGTGGGTGGCGTCGAGAGTCATCGGCGGGCTCCGCGCAGCCCTGTAGCACGCAGCCCCGTGACGGTGAGCGGGATGGCGACGACGACAGCGAAGGGAATCCAGAACAGCGGCGTCGCGACATCCACAAGGAAAGTCAGTGCAACGCCAACAGCAAAGAGCCCCATCGTGAGCGATAGTCCGATCATGTAGCGGGTCGTTGCCCCGTAGCTCGTCGATCGACGAATCAGGTTGTACACGGTCACCGAGGCGATGATGCCGACTGTGTAGAGCGCGATCGAGGCGAGGATAAGCGGCAGATTGTCGGTCGGGAAGATGTAGACGACAGCGAGGAGAAAGTAGGCGACGAGAATCGCGATGGCGATCGAGACGCCGGCGATCGCTCGGCTGCCACCCTCGGCAATTCGGGTTCCTGACGAGTCACCGATTTTCGCAGCGTCGAGAAGTTCGCGTGCCTGGGCGGCGGTGGGTTCGTTGGCCATTGTGTGCCTCGTTTCGCAAAAAGTGGATGCCGGTTCCCGGTTGGGAACCTGCATCCACTATTGCATTAACTTTCCAATATGGAAAGTACTTTCTTGACTTGGCTCTGAACCGAGTTAGTCCTCGAGGATCGAATCCGGCTGGATATCGATTCGAGCGCCCGTGAGCTTCGCGGCGAGGCGGGCGTTCTGGCCCTCCTTGCCGATCGCGAGCGAGAGCTGGTAATCGGGCACAAGGGCGCGAACGGCCTTTGTCGCCTCGTCGATCACGTACGAGCTCGTGACCTTCGCGGGCGACAGTGCGTTTGCGACGAACGTCGCGAGATCTTCCGAGTAGTCGACGATGTCGATCTTCTCGTTGTTGAGCTCCGCCGTCACCGCGCGAACGCGCTGGCCGAGTTCGCCGATGCAGGCGCCCTTTGCGTTGATTCCGGGCTCCATGGCGCGAACGCTCATCTTCGTGCGGTGTCCGGCTTCGCGGGCGAGCGAGGTGATCTCGACGAGACCAGAAGCGATCTCGGGAACCTCGAGAGCGAAAAGCTTGCGAACGAGGGCCGGGTGCGTGCGGCTCACGGTGATCTGCGGACCCTTGAGGCCCTTCGAGACGCTCGTGACGTACACACGAATGCGGGTTCCGTGCGCGTAGTTCTCGCCCGGCACCTGCTCTTCTGGCGGCAGCACTGCCTCGATCGTTCCGAGGTCGACCTGGATCATGCGCGGGTTCGGGCCCTGCTGAATGACACCGGCGACGATGTCACCCTCGCGGGCCTTGAACTCGCCCATAACTGCCTCGTCGGCGATGTCGCGAAGTCGCTGGTTAATGACCTGCTTTGCCGCGAACGCGGCAATACGGCCAAAATCGCTCGGGCTGTCTTCGGCCTCGCCGATGATGTTGCCCTCGTCGTCACGCTCGGCGACGAACACCGAGACGTGACCGGTCTTGCGGTCGAGGTGAACGCGAGCCTGCGATGGCAGGATCTCTTCGTTCTTCTGCTCACCCTCGCCAGAGTGCTTGAGGTAGGCGGTAAGGATGGCTTGCTCGATAATCTGCACGAGCTCGTCGAACGGAATTTCCCGTTCGCGTTCCATAAGGCGCAGCACGCTCAGGTCGATGTCCACTGAGGGCCTCCACTATTCATATTTTTAAGGCTCAGCGGGGATGCCCGCTGACTTTTGCCTTGTCTACGGTACCCGAGCGAGAGACAGCCTGCTACCAGGGCTTGTCGGTGAGTGAACCATCTCCATCGTCTTCGCCGCGTTCGCGCGACTCCTCGTTGGCTTTTTCCTCTGCCCCGGCCTCGCCCTGTTCGCCGAGTTCGTCGAGCTTCTCGTCGAGACTGTCGTCGCCCTCTTCCTGGGCGTCGCGGGCATCCTGCTGGGCCTGGGCCTCGTCTTTTTTGATCTCGATGCGATCGCTCGCATCGTCGAGCTCTTGCTGCTGCGGCGGTTCGCACTCCGGGCCACCGTCGGCGATCACCTGCTCTGCGGTCTCGTAGAGCAAAACAGCTCCCTGAAAGTATCCGCCGTCTTTATAGATGTCGCCGAGAAGTTCCCAGCTCAGAGCGAGATTAATTCGGATGTCGCACTGCTTCTCTTCGGGAGCGAGCTCGAGGGCCTTCTCGAAGTCGTCAACGGAGTCGACGTAGTACTCATTGGCGGCGTGCGCGTCGGCGCGATTGAAGTAGGGAATCCACGGCTCGATGATGTTGAGGTCGAGCAGCGACTCCGAACGCTCGATGCTCTTGTCGTAGTCACCGACGTTGTACGCCTGAATTGCCGACTGGGTGGTTATCGACAGCCCCATGAGCTTGAACGCGACGATGAGCGCGAAGACAACAACCGGAAGACTGAACAGGATGAGCTTGAGGCGCTTTTTGCCGCGGCGACGCGAGTCTTTCGCCGCGAGCTCCCACTGGGATTCCTTGTGCGTCACGACTGTGCCTTCCTTCGTGAACTGCGCAGCTCGAGAATCGCTGCAGCGATTCCGGCGACTTCGAGAAGGGCAAGAATACCGAGCGGAATTGCCGGAATCCAATAGAGCTCGACCGGGCTGCCGGGTGTGCCGTCTGAAAACGTGACGTCTCCGACGTCGATGCCGTCGACGGCCGGGCCGAGCGACTCCCCCGCGGCGCGGTGGTAGTAGTTGACACCTAGCTCGCCGGCGATCTTCGTAAGCGCCTCTTCGTCGATGCGCGAGACCGCCTCTTCGCCGGTTGTGTAGTCCTGAATGTAGGTGATCTCGGTGTCGTCGGCGGTGTAGCCGTCAAACGAGGCCATGCGTCCGCCCGATGAGGTTCCGTAACCGAGAACCGCGCCGCCGGTCACGAGCGGTGCGAGCTCGTCGAACGACTTGGGTGCAACGTCTGCGGTCTGCTCGCCATCGCCGAGGTAGTAGACGATGCGCTGCTGCCCCGGGTTTTCTTCTGCGGCGTCGGTCAGAATGCCGCGCAAGAAGTCGAGCGGCGCATCGATACTGCTGCCCCGCGAGTAGTAGCTGATCTCGGGCGCGAGCACCGAGGCCGCCGATTCGATTGCCGTGGCATCCGTCGTCAAAGGAACTCGTTGAACCGGCGCGGCATCAAAGGTCACGAGAGAGAACTGCGCACCGGCGAGCTCGTCGACGAGCTGAGCGATGTCGGCCTTGACGCCGTTGAGGCGTGGTTCTGCGTTGCCCCAGTCTTCGGCCGAGACACTGCTCGTTGTGTCGACGACGATGTACACCTCGAGCCCGCCCGCGGCGGTTGGCCCACTCGAGGTCGCGGGAATCACCGGTCGAAGGGCGACGAGCAACAGCAGCGCCACCATCACAACACGCAGCACCCACGACAGCCGCAGGCGTCGCGTCTTGGCGACGGTGAGCTGCCAGATCGAGAAGCCGACAAGGGCGACGGTGAGAATGACCAGCACCGCAACGGGAAGAACGGGTTCGAGAATCATCGCTTGAGCCTCCACGCGAAGGCGAGAAGACCGGCGACACCGATAAACGCGAGAACAACAAGCAGACCGGGTTCGTCATGGCGCACGAGCTGAACAGGGCCCTTCATAAGTGCTGCCTGCTCTGCGGTGATCTGGTCGACGATCGACGGGATGCCGTTGGGGTCGTCGAGCGGGTAGTAGCTGCCGCCCGTCGCCTCGATGACCGTCTTGAACTCCGTCGCGAGCTCGTCGAGATACGACTTCGCCGTTGTGTCGCCCGGGTTGATTCCGTAGACGCGCACCTCACGGTCGGTCGCGAGGGCACCGGCTTCTTCGAGTGTGAAGATCGGCTTTCCGGCGATGAGGTTGTCTGTGACGAGGATGACCGAGCGCGAACGCGGTTCGTCGGTAGCGTCGAATCGTACGGCGCAGGTCGCGAGACCATCGCCCACAAGTGACGAACCGTCACCGATGAGCGTGCCGCGGTAGTAGGTGGCTTCTTCGCTTCCGAAGCTCTCTTTGATCTCGGCAAACTGCTTCTGGATGTACTCGTAGTCGCTCGTCAACGGAAAGTACGTAACGGCAGACGCGTTGAAGACGACGAGGCTGATGCGCTCGCCCTCGAACTCGTCGGCCAGATCGCTGAACACGTCAACGATCTCGGAGTCGTAGTCGACCATCGACCCAGACACATCGAGGCACAAAACGATGTCGCGGTTCTTGAGGTCGGGCTGCGTCACCTCGAGGCTCGCGAAGCGCATCGTGAGGCCGACGGCGATAAGAACAAGAATCAGAATGGATGCAGCGAGCCCGGCGAGTAGCGCCTGGTACCGCCGCAGCGCGCGGGTGTACCCGGGCAGCTCCGTGAGTCGCTGGCTGTTGGCAACCGGGAGTGAACTCGCCGATGCGGAGTTCGCCGCGCGACGGCGGAGAATGACCCAGGCCGCGACTGCCGCGATGGGAACGAGCCACAGCAGCGGCATCCACCAGAAGATCACTTCCATTCGGACACCAGCTTTCGCGCACGTTCGACAGCGACATCCACCGGGCCTGAATCAAGACCGCTGAACGCGCCGGGATACAGGGTCTCGATGGCGTCGGCGAGCGGTTCCTGGCGTGCATTGCGCAGGTCTTCGAGTGTCATGTACGGGGCCCGAACACCACGCGCTTCTGCCGCGAAGGTTCGAATGACGCCGCTGAGCTCATGGTGCGCCTCTGCATACGCGATCGTGCCCGACGAATAGCGCGCGTAAACGGTGTCGATAAATCCGATGTAGCGCTCGCGCGTCGACGGCGTGAGTATTGGCGGGCCGTACTGAACGTTCGTCTGCGGCTGCGCGCGCTTGCGGGTCATCAGGGCGATCGCCACGTACCAGGCGATGATGAGAACGATAATGCCGATTCCGAGGAGAAACCACATCGGCGAGTACTGAACGGGCGGGTAGAAAGACTCATCTCCTGGCATGGCGGTGCACCTCCAGGAGTCGGAAAAGTCCGGTGACGACCTCGTCGGAACGGCTCACGCGCCCGCTCGAGATGGCGAGTTTGTCGAAGAGGTCTGCTGTTTTTTCGACGCGGGAACGAACGCTTCCTTCGAACTCCGCGCGCAGCTTTTTGTCGGAGCGCAGAATTCCGGGAAGCGCCGCGGAGTGCTCAACGTCGTGCATCGCACGCTCTGCCCAGTCGTCGCGCATGAGGTCCGCGTCGGCGACAGTGAGCCACAGAACCTCGTGCTGCACGCCGAGCCGACGCAGCAGTCGCACCTCGGTCTCGCCGAGCTCACGGTCGTCGGCGATGACGAGCACAATCATGCGGCGACGGAAGGTCGTCGAGGCGTACAGCAGCTGCCGCGCGAGGCTGCTCGGCGGGCTCTGTGGAGTTGTCGCCGAGTGGATGCGCTGAAGAATGCGTTCGAGGTGGGCTTCTGTCGAACCCGGCCCCACGAAGTCGGTGTGATCGGCATTGCCCGCGACGAGAGCGACCCGGTCGCCGTGGCGGGAGGCGATGTAGGCGAGGGTTCCCGCGGCGAGAACACCGATGTCACGCTTCGATTCGCCGTGCTCTGCGAGTGCCGACATCGCGCGACCCGTGTCGACGATGAGCAGAAGAGTGTGCTTGCGCGCGGCGATAAACCGCTTGATCATGGGCGAGCCGAGCCGAGCCGTCGCGCGCCAGTCGATGTCGCGAACCTCGTCGCCGGGCACGTACGGCCGAATGTCGTCGAACTCGAGGCTGCGACCGTGGAAGGTCGAGAAATACTCCCCCTCGAGCAGCCCCCGCACGCGGCGGTGGGCATGAATCGAGATCGTCGTTTTGACGCGACGCAGGAGAGAAGTCACGGCGCCTGTACGGAGTCGAAGATCGCGTCGATGACTGTCTCCGGCGCAATGTCGTCGGCGATGGCCTCGAAGTTGAGAATGATGCGGTGGCGAAGAACAACGTGGCGCAGCGCCTTGACGTCTTCGGGAATCACGTGATCGCGGCCGTTGATAAGAGCGAGAGCACGTGCGGCTCGCGAGAACGCGATGCTCGCGCGGGGGCTTGCGCCGTACTCGATGCATCCGGCGAGCTCTGGCGCGATGTACTGGCCAGCGTGACGCGTCACATAGACGAGCGAGACGATGTAGTTGGTGATCGCGTCATCCACGAATACGCGCTTCGAAGCTTCCTGAAGGAAAAGCACGTCGTCGACGCTTGCGGCAGCATCGAGGTGGTCGGTGTCATAGACGCCGGAGTCGATGCGCGCGATGATTTCGATCTCTTCGTCGAACTCGGGGTAGTCGAGCACCTCCTTGAGCAGGAAGCGGTCGAGCTGAGCCTCTGGCAGGTGGTACGTGCCCTCCTGCTCGATCGGGTTCTGGGTGGCGAGCACAAGGAACGGCGTCGGCACGTGAAAGATCTCGCCGCCGATTGTCGTCTGCTTCTCCTGCATGGCCTCGAGCATCGCACTCTGGGTCTTTGCACTCGAGCGGTTGATCTCGTCGAGAAGAACGAAGTTCGAGTGCACGGGGCCGAGCTGCGTTTTAAACGTGGATGTCGCGGCGTCGAAGATCTGCGAACCGATGATGTCGCTCGGCAGCAGGTCGGGTGTGCACTGCACGCGAGTGAAGCTTGCGCTCACCGCGTCGGCGAGGGCCTTAGCGGCTGTCGTCTTCGCGAGCCCCGGAACGCTCTCGAGCAGAATGTGCCCACCGGTCAGCAGCGCGATGAGCAGACTGCGACGAAGCCCCTCCTGGCCAACGACCTTCGACTCGTAGGCCTTCGATACTGACGCGAGAATCGTGCTTACGCGGCCAAGATCGGTCGCGTTCAGTCGCTCGCTCAATTGCTCTCCTGCGTCTTGGTGCTGCTCGAGGTGGTACCGGCGCTCAATGTTGACAGAACGTCACTGACAGCGACCTGTGTGCGTTCGCCGGAGCGGCGATCCCACAGCTCGACGATTCCATCGACGGCACTGCGGCCGACGATGATGATCTGCGGAACACCGAGCAGTTCGGCATCTCCGAACTTCACACCGGGCGAAACCTTGGGGCGATCGTCGAAGAGCACGTCGTAGCGCGCGTCGTCGAGGCTCGCGACGAGCGACTCCGCGACATCCTTCACCGCATCTTCTCGTCCCGCGGCAATCACGTGGATGTCGAAGGGAGCAACGTTCGTCGGCCAGATGAGGCCCTTCTCGTCGTTGTTCGACTCTGCGATGACGGCCATGATGCGCGTGACGCCGATGCCGTACGAACCCATCGTCACCGTGACGAGCTTGCCGTTCTCGTCGAGCACCTTGAGTCCAAGAGCCTCGGCGTACTTGCGACCGAGCTGGAAGACGTGACCGATCTCCATGCCGCGAGCGAGCTCGACCGGGCCGGAGCCGTCGGGTGCCGGGTCGCCCGCGACGACGTCGGCGATCTGCACGATGCCGTCATTGCCGAAGTCGCGACCGGCGACGAGGCCGAAGACGTGCTTGCCCTCTTCGTTTGCGCCGGTGATCCACGAGGTGCCCTCGGAGACCCGGGGGTCAACGAAGTAGGGAATCTTTGTGGATGCCGCTTCGCCAAGCACGGCACCGCTCGATGACCATGGACCGATGTAGCCCTTGATGAGACCGGGGTTCTTCTTGAAGTCGCCCTCGTTGGCGGCTTCTACCTCGGCGGGAGCAAAGGCAACCTCTGCGCGCTTGAGGTCGACGCCGCGGTCACCGGGAAGCCCGACGACGACGAGCGATCGGTTGCCCTCGAGGTCGGTGAGCGCGAGAACAACGTTCTTGAGGGTGTCGGCCGCCGTGTAACCGCGGTCGGGGTGCACCTCGTTAGCCACTGCGACAAGAGTGTCGATCGTCGGGGTGTCGGGGGTGTTGTGCACCTCTGCCGCGGCGAAGCCGTCGAAGGCGATCGGCTCGGGCACCGCCGTCGTAAACGCCTCGACGTTTGCGGCGTAGCCCCCGTCGCTGCGCACGAAGGTGTCTTCGCCGACCGGAGTCGGGTGCAAGAACTCTTCGCTGCGCGAGCCGCCCATGGCACCCGCATCGGCCTTGACGATCGCGTACTCGAGTCCGAGGCGCGTGAAGATGCGCTCATAGGCGTCACGGTGCTGCTGGTAGCTCACGTCGAGCCCGGCATCCGTGTAGTCGAAGCTGTAGCTGTCTTTCATCGTGAACTCGCGCCCACGCAGCAGGCCGGCACGCGGGCGGGCCTCATCGCGGTACTTGTCCTGGATCTGGTACAGCGAAAGCGGAAGGTCTTTATAAGAGGAGTAGAGATCCTTCACAAGAAGAGTGAAGACCTCTTCGTGGGTGGGGGCGAGAAGGTAGTCGGCGCCCTTGCGGTCTTGCAGACGGAAGATGCCGTCGCCGTACTCCGTCCAGCGGTTGGTGACCTCGTAGGGCTCGCGGGGAAGAAGCGCGGGAAAGTGAACTTCCTGCGCGCCGAAAGCGCCCATCTCCTCGCGGATGATGTTCTCGATCTTGCGGCGCACCTTGAGCCCGAGTGGCAACCAGGCGAACACGCCCGGTGCCTGCCTGCGGATGTAGCCAGCACGCACAAGAAGGCGGTGGCTCGCGACCTCGGCGTCTACCGGGTCATCTCGAAGGGTGCGGACAAAGAGCTGGGAAAGGCGAGTGGACACGGGTGCAAGCCTAACCGCGGTAAGGAGTGATTGCGGCCGCGCTCACTAAGGCACGACCGCAATCACACTTGGAGAGGGCGGGGACATGGCTCCCCGCCCCCAGATCTCAGCTACTGATTTGGTCCGACACTCGCGTTAGCGAGATAGAGGGACAACAGCGAGGGCCCTGGAAGCCCGCTCAGCACATCGACCCGCAGTGCTGTCTCGAAGTACTCCCCCGTGACCGGTGTGTGTGGCGCTGAGGGGAAGGGCGCGACATCCGGCCTCGAGTTGAGGGTCAGGTTGATAACACCCGCGAGGCGGTCGAGCACCGGATCCAGCAGCGTGATCGTCGAGGTGACGAGCGTTGTGAAGTTGGATGTCGCTGTCGAAATCGCTCCGGTGAGTGGCGTTGTCAGCTGGTTCACGACCAGGTTGAGAACGGCGGGGGTCACGATCGTCACAACGGGATTGAGCAAACCCGTTGTGAGCGTTGCGAGGATCGGGTTCAGCACCAGGTCACCGATACCCGTGCCTCCGATCAGCGTGACGGATGGTCCGGTGACGACGACCCCTGCTCCTCCGGGGCTCGCGTACTGCGCGAGAGTGCCGAAGTACTTCAGCTTGACGTCGAAGGCGTCGATCGGGCCGATGCCGGGAGAGACAAGCGGCACAGCCAGCAGGTGGGCAGTGAGCTTCAGATCGACGTTGATTTCGAGCGTCGCTGACGCGAGGGCCGTGTCGAGCGCGGTGTCGATCTGCGCGAGTCGCGCCTGGAGGAGATCTTCAACGCGCTCGACAACATCATTGAGTTCCGCGGCGGTGAGCACCCTGGTGTTTGCCGGCCGATTGTTGAGTCCGCCAGACAGGGCGGCGATATCGATCGATACCGTGCCAGAGGCAAGATCGATTGACACAGTGCCATCGCTGAGCGGGCTGGTGAGGTAATTGGTCACCGTCGACAGATCGATCGAGACGGCTGCCTTCGTCTGGTCGGTACCACCGAGCCCGAGCGTCACGAGCGGCGTCGAGGCCGTTGTGAGCAGGCTGCTGAGCGCGCCGGTGAGCGAGGTGACAGCGCCCGTCGCGATGTTGGTCTCGGCAGTTCCGTTAGTCGTTGGGGTACCGATGAGGGTGTTGAGAAGCGTCTGCACTCCCCCGACCGCTGTCGGAACCGTTCCGCCCGTGCCGGTGAGTGCCTTGACGGCGTCGCTCGTGAGCTGCGCCTTGAGCGAGCTCACGAGGTAGGAACGGTCGAGATCGGTGGGTGAGGGGGTTCCCCCCGCCCAGGCGGCCGGGCATCCATCGAGGGAAGCAACGGCGGCGACCGCCCCGATCTCGACCGAAACATCGGTCAGTCCTGCGAGGGCTGCGGTGAGCCCACTGATGTCACTGAGGCGGAGGGTTCCGACCTTGCCGGCCGTTCCGCTGCTCACCGCGCCCGTGTCGACCGCGCCCGTGTTTGTCACGGCGCCGGCTGCACCCGTCGAGATTCCGGTCTCGTGGGCCTGCCCGTACTGGTTGTAGGTACCGGTGCCCGAGTTGAGTGGAAGAGTGAGCGGCGTGACGCCAATGTTCACGGCGTTGAGCAGTGCCGTAGCGCTGATTCCCGCGCCGTACGCGTCGGTGCCGACTCCCTGCGACACAGCGCCCGGCGAGGTGGATGTCGCGGACGTGCCGTCGTTGTTGACCACAACGCCGCGGATGCCGGCAATCGCGTCGAGGTTTATTGCTCCGATGGAGCCGTTGAGCATACGACCCGTAGCGCGTGAGGTGAGGTCGGTCGGTGCGTCGCAATCGAGTGTGCCGATGTCGCCGTAGTTGAACTCCGTGTCGTTCCAGGCCGCACTGCTCGACTGCACGCCGGTCAGTGTTGCCGCAGCGATAGCGAATACCGCAACGGCCGACGCCGCCGATCTCGCGAACCGCTGGTTGGGTCGGGTAAAGACCTTGTTCATGCTTCGACCTGCCTGTCGGTTGTGGAGATGCGAGGGGCGCCGGTGCGCTGGCGAGCGAGGATGAATCCGCCGAGGAGGAGGCCGGCAGCGAGAAGGAGTGGGCCGAGAAGGTCAACACCCGTTATGGCGAGGCCATCGCCGTCGCCGATGGTTCCATCACCATCGGTGTCTTCGTCGTCGGGGTCGGGAATAACGATGACCGCTTCGCTCTCGTTCGCGGTGAATCCGAAACCGAGAGTGCCGGTCTGGTTCTGCAGGTTGCCCGGGGTGGTCGGCAGCAGTGACAGCTCAACGAGAAAGTACGGGCCGCTGTTCAGCGGGATAAATCCGAGATCGCGCACGATCGTCTGATCGACGTCGGCGAGTGGGCCGTCTTCTATGTTTGTCACTATGCCCGCACAGGTGGGTTCTGGCAGCGCCGTGAGGTCCCACTCTGACGTGCAGCTGTCGAGCCTCATCTGCAGACCGTCGGGGTCGTTCGAGAGAACACCGTCGGCTTCGATTTCGAGAGAGAGCTCTCCTTCTTCTTCTGCATCAACGAGGTGAGTGATGATCTGCCAGTAGCGCGAGTCGCCCGGCTGCATCTGCTCTTCGTATAGCGGGTTCTTCGAGATCTCCAGTGAGAGGTATCCGTCGGTGTCTGGAATCACGTATGCGGCAGCGGACCCGGCCAGCGCCACGACGCCAGAACTGGCGAGTGCTGCTGAGACTAGGAACCCGGTTATCGCTGCGGGTCTGGAGAGGCGTTTCATTCCTCGTCCCTTTCATCGGTCTGAGGCCACCAGGCTCTGAGCACAAGACCGGCCATAACAACCGTGATGAGCCCAAGAGCGAGGGGTGTGCGGAGGAATTCAATGACTTTTCCACCTCCGGGGATACCAACCTCGACGAGCCCAACCTTTTCGACCGTGTACGGCCTGGGGTCGGGATCGTCATTGGCATCACCCTGCAAGGTGAGCTCGCGAGCCGACAGAAGTCCTTCTGCCGGCGCTATTTCGATGATTCGGTGGGTGACGGGTGACTTCTCATCACGGGCGACCGTGACGATGTCGCCGACCTCGAGCTCAGAAGCCTCGACGCCACGTTCGATGACGAGCGAACCCGCCGGCAGACCGGGCGACATTGACCCCGTTGCGAGAATCACTGACTGCCACCCGATGAGAGGAAGAGCCGCGAGTGAAAAACCCGCGACGCCGAGAATGATGATCGTCGCTACGACAAGACCGCCAAGCGCACGCCCCACGCCCGCGCGGCTGACACCCTCGACTGCTGGGGAAGCAGTGACGCGGTGTCGCCCGATGCCGGCGGCGTGGAGCGTGCTGGTCATGACAGGTTTTCTTTCTTACCTGGGAGCGCTGCTACTTGGACTCAGCGGTGAAGTTCCAGATCGGCTGCGCGTCGAGACCCTGAAGGTCATCGTCGGCGCCGTCGGGAAGCTCAAGCTGGAAGCAGACAGTCTTCTCTGCACCCGCTACCGTCGCGGTGCCAGCGAGAAGCTCGAAGGCGTCGACTGCAGATCCGGTTGCCGTGCTCGACCCTTCGGCGACAAGCGACGTGCCCGCGTCGAAGCCGGCCTCTGTGCACGCCGCCGGGTTAGCGACAACCGCCGCGCCGTACACAAGAGCGTCGAAGAGGTCGTCGTCTCCCGTGCCGAGCTCCGGAGCGTTGAGGGTGAGGTCACCGGCCGCCGAGGCGATGGGTGTGCGGAGTCGCACAAATCCGTAGACCGGCTCGCCGGGCGTCAGGTTCTGGGCGGCGATTGTGAAGTCGACCTTGCCACCGGGGTTTGCGAGGTCGTTGGTCCAGCCTGTCGTTGCGCTGGTCGTGACGTTCTGGTTCACCTCGAATGACGAGGCTCCGACGCTGTTCTGCGTATCTGCACCACCGAATACCCACTCGGTGTCGGTCCAGGCCGCCATTGATGTGATTGTCGCGCCCGAGGCGACGATCAGTCCGGCTGCCGCGATGACCGCGATCTTCTGGTTGCGCTTGCGTGACCGGAGGCCCGCGCGTTCTGCTGTCATGTCCTGCTCCCTGAGGTTTGAGCGAGGCCACCATTTCCGGATCTGAACTTCATCGTTGAACCCGACAGCAGAACGGATAGTGACCCCGTTTCTTATTTGTTGAAAGATGAAGCTACGCGATATTCACAGGAAAACAAGAGTATTTCGGGGTGCAAAATGCGCGTTCTATCCCCCATTTCGGGGGAGACAAACCGGTAGGTCTGTACCCCAAAGCGGATTTGCTATCACCCAGCCGATCACCCGCTGTGAGTGAGGTGGATGGCGCGTCTGCCGCGCGGGCACCGACCGCGGAATCCAGCAAATTGCTGCTGACCGAGCGGTCAGCGCACTGCGAGCGTCGCTGGGAGCCCTCTCACGCTCGCGAAGAGCGCAGCCACAAAGTCCCGCGCGCCCCGAGAATCGAGGCATCGAAAACTCGAGCTTTACGTACCCGAGACGGGATGAGGCTCGCGCGCGGGCGGATTCGCAGTCCGGGGCGGGGCGACGGAGTGAAGGTGCCTGATCGGTTATCCGCTAGTGACGGAGTGCGCGACATCCATTCGCCAGCGAGCACGCGCCGACACAGTGCCCTGAGGGCCTCCCAGCGGCCGCCTCAGGGCGCAGGAGCCCTAAACGGTGACGACGGTGGGCGAACCCGTCTCGCCGACGGGCATGGCCGCAGCGAGGCGGTTTGCCTCTTCGATGAGAGTTGCGACGATCTCGGCCTCTGGCACGGTCTTGATGACCTCGCCCTTGACGAAGATCTGACCGCGCCCGTTGCCAGAGGCGACCCCGAGGTCTGCCTCGCGGGCCTCGCCAGGTCCGTTGACAACACAACCCATAACAGCGACACGCAGCGGAACGGTCATCTTTTCGAGACCGGCCGTGACGTCGTTCGCGAGCTGGTAAACGTCAACCTGCGCGCGGCCACAGCTCGGGCACGAGACGATCTCGAGCTTGCGCTCGCGGAGCCCGAGCGACTGAAGAATCTGCAGCCCGACCTTGATCTCGGTCACGGGCGGGGCCGAGAGCGAAACACGGATCGTGTCGCCGATGCCCTCTCCGAGCAGAACTCCAAACGCCGTTGCGCTCTTGATGGTTCCCTGAAACTCAGGGCCGGCCTCAGTGACACCGAGGTGCAGGGGCCAGTCACCGCGTTCCGCGAGTAGGCGGTAGGCCTTGATCATCGTCACCGGGTCGTTGTGCTTGACCGAGATCTTGAAGTCGTGAAAGTCGTGTTCCTCGAAGAGCGAGGCTTCCCAGACCGCACTCTCGACGAGAGCCTCAGGGGTGGCCTTGCCGTACTTCTGCAGCAGGCTCGGCTCGAGCGAACCGGCGTTGACGCCAATACGAATCGACACGCCCGCGTCTTTCGCCGCCTTCGCGATGTCTTTCACCTGGTCGTCGAACTTGCGAATGTTTCCGGGGTTGACACGCACAGCGCCGACGCCGGCATCGATCGCCGCGAAAACGTACTTGGGCTGAAAGTGAATGTCGGCGATGATCGGAATCTGGCTCTTCATCGCGATGATCTTGAGGGCATCCGCGTCGTCCTGGTGCGGAACTGCGACGCGCACAATGTCGCAACCGGTGGCCGTGAGCTCGGCGATCTGCTGAAGCGTCGCGTTGATGTTTGTGGTCTGCGTTGTTGTCATCGACTGAACGCTGACCTGCGACTCGCTGCCGACTCCGACCTTGCCGACCTTGATCTGGCGGGTCTTGCGGCGGGGCGACAGGGTTTCGGGAGCTTTCGGGAGACCGAGATTGATAGCAGGCACGGATCTAGTTTAGGTCCGTGGGCTGTACGCCTGCTGGCCGCGCACTGTACGGGCCGCTACAGCGCGCTGACCGGCCTACAGAATGCTGATGGGCTTCACGATGTCCGCGTAGATGAGCAGCAGGCTCATGCCGCCGAGCAGCACAACAACGACGAGCGTGAGAGGCACAAGCTTCGCGATGTCGACCGGGCCAGGGTCGGGCCGCTTGAAGAGCTTCGCGAAGAAGCGGCGAATGCCCTCCCAGAGCGCGCCAGCCACGTGTCCGCCGTCGAGGGGAAGCAGCGGGATGAGGTTGAAGACGAAGAGCGCGATGTTGAGCGACGCGAGAAGCTCGAGCAGCCCGGAGAATCGTGTCGCGAGCGGGATCGTTGTGATCGTCGAGATCTCACCGGCAATGCGGCCGACACCGACGACGCTGACCGGCCCTGTGGGGTCGCGTTCCTCCGGACCAAACGCTGCGTTGACGACGTCAATGAGTCGCTGCGGCAGGTTGAGAATGATGTGCGCGACAGACGCGATCCTGTCACCGACGAGGGGCAGCACGGCTGTGATCGGCTGGCGCTCGATGGCCTGCGCGAAGGTGATGCCGAGAAGGCCGATCTCCTCCGTGCGGTTCTCGCCATTGGCATCCGTCGAGATCGTTCCGTCGTCGTTGTAGACGTAGCGCTCTGTGAGTCGTGGAGTCGCTTCGAGCGTGAGCTCTTCGCCGTTGCGCTCGACGACGAGGGTGAGCTGCTCACCGGGAGAAGCATTGATGATGGATGTCGCTTGCGACGCCTCGTCGATCGTGTTTCCGTCGACGCTCACGATCCTGTCTCCGGGCAACAGGCCAGCATCGGCACCGGGTGCAGCCTCTGTCGTCGCCGTGCACTCCTGAACCTCGCTCGTCGCGGGAACGAGGCACTCGTTGACGACGCTGATCGACGTTGTAGCGTTTGCCGTCGTCACGCCAAAGCCACAGAGAACAATCGCGTAGAGAAGAATACCGATGAGCAGATTCACAAACGGCCCGCCGAGCATAATGACAATGCGCTTGAGAATCGGCAGCTTGTAGAAGACCCGCTCTTCGTGGCCAGGCTCGATCGTGCTTTCGCTCTGGTCGCGGGCGTCTTGCATCAGGGTCTGAAGAAAGCCGGTGCTCGCGTCGCGCGAAGCCTCGCCGGCCTTTGCGGGCGGATACATACCCGCCATCGAGATGTAGCCGCCGAGCGGGATGGCCTTGAGGCCGTACTCGGTCTCACCGAACTTGCGCGACCAGACTGTCGGGCCGAAGCCGATCATGTACTGGCCGACCCGCACACCGAACTTCTTAGCCGGAATGAGGTGCCCGACCTCGTGCAGGGCGATCGACACAGCAATGCCAATGGCAATTACGACAACGCCCAGAATGTACAGCAGCACGGTTTCCACGGAGTAACCCTAGTGCTCGATTACTTTGCGCTTGCTGTTAGAGCGATGCGCGCGTCAGCGCGCTCCCTCGCCCAGCGTTCTGCCTCGAGAACGCCGGCGAGGCTGAGCTCGCCGGTCTCGTGCTCGTCGACCGTCGCGGCCACCGTATCGAGAATGTCGAGATAGCCGATGCGACCCGCGTGAAAAGCGAGCACTGCCTGCTCGTTTGCGGCGTTGAACACGGCAGGAAACGTGCCGCCCGCGCGGCCGACGGTCTTCGCGAGTTCGACGGCCGGAAAAGCCTCGGTGTCGAGCGGCTCGAAGGTCCACGAGCTCGCCGTCGTCCAGTCGAGCGGCGCGCCGACCCCGGCGACGCGGTTGGGCCAGTCAAGACCGAGCGAGATCGGTAGGCGCATGTCGGGCGGGCTGGCCTGTGCGATCGTCGAACCGTCGGTGAACTCGACCATCGAATGCACGATCGACTGCGGGTGAACCGTCACAGCGATGTCGTCGTAGGCGACGTCGAAGAGCAAGTGGGCCTCGATGACCTCGAGCCCCTTGTTGACGAGAGTTGACGAGTTGGTTGTCACAACCAGGCCCATATCCCAGGTTGGATGCGCGAGCGCCTCGCGCGGCGTGACTGACGCGAGCGACTCACGGCTGCGACCGCGGAACGGACCGCCCGACGCCGTGAGCACAAGCCTGCGCACCTCGCTCGCAGAGCCCGACCGAAGCGCCTGCGCGATCGCGGAGTGCTCGGAGTCGACGGGCACAATCTGCCCGGGCGCCGCGGCCGCCGTAACGAGTGCGCCACCGACGATGAGGCTCTCCTTGTTGGCGAGGGCGAGGGTGCGGCCTGCCTCGAGCGCCGCGAGAGTGGGGCCGAGCCCAACAGAGCCCGTGATGCCGTTGAGTACCACGTCGCACTCGACGTCACGCACGAGTTGAGCCGCGTCATCCGCCCCGAATGCCGTGTGCCTGACGCCAAAGGTCGCGGCCTGCTCTGCGACGGTGTCGCGATTTGTGCCGGCGGCGAGTCCGACGACCTCGAAGAGGTGCGGGTTTGCCGCAATCACGTCGAGCGCCTGAACGCCGATCGAACCGGTTGACCCTAAAACAATGACCCGACGCATGTGTGAATTCTCACACGTGCGCCGGGTCGTTGCGTAAAGCTGTAGTTACTCTGCGGCGTCGAGCGAGACGATGTTGACTACGAACACGATCGTGTCTGTGCCACCGATGTCACCGTTGCCCGCGGCGCCATAGCCGTCGATGGGCGAAACGATGACGATAAGGGTTGTGCCAACCTTCTGGCCCTCGATTGCCTTACCGAAGCCGTTCACGACTCCCGAGGTGTTGAAGGGCGACGGTGTGCCGCGCTCCCAGCTCGAGTCAAAGACCTCACCGGTTGTCCAGTTGACGCCGGTGTAGTTGACAGTCACGTTCGCAGAAGCCGGAACGACCTCGCCATCACCTTCCGTGATGATGCCGAGCTGCGATGTTGCGGGCGGCGCGGTGTCGGGGATCGTGATCGTCGGCACGCCGTCGTCGTCGAACGTAACGTCGGGAGCACCCTCCATGTCTTCGTACTTCTGCGGAACGAACGTGCCCGTCGCGATGTCAATGAGGTCGGCGACGAATACGACGGAGTCTGCGGGGTCAACGCCGAGATCCGGCGAGCCGGCCTCGCCCCAGAGGTCGCTCGGCGGGATAACACCAACGACGCGCGAACCAACGGTTGTGCACTCGAGGGTCTTGACGAGGCCAACGAGGAACGCCGACTCGTCGACGGCGATCGACTGTGTTGCGCCGTCGGCCCAGGCCGTCGTTGTCAGCTCTTCGCCCGACGAACCGTTGAGAAGGGTGAAGTGCACAGTTGCGTCGCCATTGGTCTCGACCATCGGTCCGTCGCCCTCGATGACGACCGTGCGCTCGGTCGCTGTTGTTGTGATCGGGGTGTCGAACTCCACCTTCGGAGCCGCTCCGAAGTCGCCCTCGACTGTCACAGAATCAGATGCCGTGCCGGGCTTCGTGACGTCGCACGATGCCGAAGAACCGGAATTGCTCTGGTTCGATTCATCGGCGGGGGTCGAGCAGGCTACGAGCGAGCCAACGAGTCCTGCGGCGAGCAGGAGTGCAATACCAGTGCGCACGGGGCACCTTTCAAATCACGGGAGGAGGGAAAGCCTCGAACAGTCTGACCTATAAAAGCTGAAAGCGGCGTGGATGTCGCGCCCAATGCTCGAGAACTAGCGAGTGCGCGTTCTGGCGACAAGCGCGCCGAACAGGATGAGCAGGCCAACGAGCCCCCAGCCCACGATGAGCGAGCCGACCGGCACACCGAGCAGGGCGATCGGGCGGATGACCTCGATGACGGGGATGACCTCGTCGTTCGTTGCCGACGGGATGATCCTGATGTCGGTCGTGACCTGCAGCTTCGGGTCGTCGTAGGTGAGGTCGAGAACCGTGAGGAACGAGCCGCGCGACGTGAGGGTCGGGTCGCTCACGGTGCCCGCCCAGACCGTGTTGCGAGCGGCGTTGATCTTTCCGCCGCCGCGCACCGACTTCTCAACGTCGGCGCGCTGGTCGCTCAGAATGTAGAGACGCACGTTCTGAGGGGTCTTGGCTGCGGCCGAGAGACGCATCGGGTACACGAAGCTGCTGGATTCGAAGGTGATGCGAACGGGCTCGAGGTCGCCGTTGAGCACGTCGTCAGAGATCAGCTTGATCGCGACGAACGACCAGCCCTGCTGGATGTAGTACTTGAGCTCGCTCTTCGCGGCTCCGGTCATCTGGTAGTCGTTGGTGCTGAGCCACTTTCTGAGGCCCGCGGCATCCGATGCCTTGAGGGTCGTCGCCTCGATCGGGCCGAGCGTGACACGGCTGATGATCTCAGGCTCTGCCCCATCGCCGCCCCTGACCGAAGCGAATCCCCACCAGTCGTCGACATAAGCGGGGCGCGGAGCAATGGCTTCTGCGACGGCATCGAACTCGGCGTTGTCACCCTGGGTGACAGTCGCGGGATTCGGTGTCGGAAAAACGAGGCCCGTGTCGCCGGTCTGCGCGAGAAGTTCGAGCGAGAGATCGATCTGCTCGACGCCGTCGGCGTACGAGACGATGGCCGTCTCACCCTCGACGCTCACCTCGGAGTTCGGGCCGACCGCGAGTCCGCCACAGCCACAGGCCATCGCCGGAGAGGCGACCTGCAGGCCCACGAGGGCGAGAGTCACAATTCCTATAGCCCAGAGTCGACGCACCGTCCCATGGTGCCATACGTCGGCTTAGCGAAAGACGATTACCGGCTCATGAAGCACAGGAAAATTGACGGATGCCGCGATGAAGCACTTTTCGCTCGCTTCGGCGTGCAGGCGCAGAGCCAGATCGACATCGCCGGCAGAGATTGTCACGCGGGGTCGCAGCGTCACGGTTGTCATGTGTCCGCCGCCATTATTCGTCTGCTGCATCGTGCCCGTTGCGTCGTCGGTGTACTCCTCGACGACAATTCCGTTCGACGCGGCAACGTGCAGGTAGCTCAACAGGTGGCACTCGCTGAGCGCCGCGATGAGCAGCTCTTCCGGGTTCCAGCGCTCGGGGTTGCCGCGAAACGCCCGGTCTGACGACCCAGCAATCGGCTCTTTGCCTGCGGCCGTGATGATTGCCTCGCGACCGTACGAGCGGTAGTCGCTTGTGCCAGTTCCGCGGTTTCCCGCCCAGGCAACGGCAAGGGCAAAGTGGTGTTCGAGGTTCATCTGACCATTTCATCACGCCCTGAGTTTCGGTGATTGAGCGAAGTCAAAATCAGGTCGAGCGGAGTCGAGATTTATGGTCTCGGCTTCGCTCGACCCGGTCTCGGCTTCGCTCGACCTGATCTCGACAAGCTCGATCACCGGGGACGGGGCGCGTTACCCGTAGAGCGAAGCAACGGCCTCGCGAAACGCGACGGTGTGCCGCGCGACGTCTTCGCTCGTTGTCGCCGGACACATCAGCGCCATGTTGTGAAACGGCGTGATGAGAATTCCGCGATTGAGCGCGTGCAGGTGAAGGTACTGCTGCAGCTCGAAGTCGTCGGCGTTCGCGGCCTCGGCCCCGTCGAGCGGGGCAGTGCTCATAAACGAGTACTCTGCCCGTGCGCCGAGCTGGGTAACCTGCCACGGGGCTCCGCACTCGTCGATCGCCGATTGCACACCCTCGGTGAACTCGGTCGCGCGCGCGATCATCGTTTCGAACGCGGCATCCGTGAGCACCTCGCCGAGGGTCGCGCGAATGCCCGCCATCGACGCGGCGTTTCCGGCAAGGGTGCCGCCCACTCCGCCGACGTCGATGTCTTCGAGCTCGAGGGACTCACGAACGCGCAGCGCGTAGTCCGCGGTCATACCGTAGGCGGCGGCCGGGATTCCTCCACCGATGGTCTTGCCCACGACAACGGCGTCGGGCTGCAGGCCGTCGCGCTTTGTCATGCCGCCCGGCCCCGCACACAGGGTGTGGGTCTCGTCGATGATGAGGAGCGTCGCGGTCTCTGTGCACAGGGCGCGCAGGGCGGCGTGCCAGCCAGCATCGGGCAAAACGATTCCGATGTTGGTCATCGCGGGCTCGACGAGTACAGCCGCGACATCCAATCGCCTGAGCGCTTTTTCGAGAGCTGGCACGTCATTAAAAAGCACAACAACGGTTGTGTCGTCGAGGGGAACGGGCGGCCCGATGTTTCCACGGCGGGGGACGACGAGCCCGTCGTCGTCGAGGGTCGCAAAAGCCTCGTCGACAGAGCCGTGGTAGCTGTAGTCGATAACGAGAATGCGCTGGCGCCCAGATACGTGCCGCGCGTAGCGAATGAGGCTGCGATTCGCGTCAGTCGCCGAGAGCGTGAACTGCCAGCTCGGCAGGCCAAACCTTTCTTCGAGCATGGATGCAGCGATCGCGGCGTCGGCCGTCGGCAGCATGTACGTCGATCCCCTGGCCAACTGCTCGGAGATCGCCTTCACCGAGGCGTCAGGTGCGTGGCCACACATCGCGCCGGTGTCGCCGAGGCACAGGTCGACGTGATCGATACCGTCGACGTCACTGAAGTGCGCCCCCTTGGCCGTGTCGACGTAGACCGGCCACGGCCCCGGCCACTTGGCCATCCACAGCATCGGAACGCCGTCGGGCATCGTGTTTCTTGCCTCGAGCCAAAGCGTCTTCGACGCGGGTCGCGCCGCTTCGAAGGTCGCCACCTCGTGCTGCCAGAGCTGCGCGAGCCGCTCGCGGTCGGTGTACATTCTCAGACCCTGCCGACTAGCCCAGGCGGGCGAGTCGCTTCGTCCGCGCTGCCGTCGAGACCTGCGAAACGACAACAAAGATGATGGCTATGAAGAACACGGCCGAAGCGATGACGTTCGCCTCTGCCGGGATTCCGCGAGCGGCCGCCGTGTAGACGAACTTCGGGAAGGTCACGAACGGCCCTGCGTTGAAGTTCGTGATGATGAAGTCGTCGAAACTCAGGGCGAAGCTCAGCAGCGCCGCGGCGATGATGCCCGGCATCAGCAGGGGCAGGGTCACGCGAGCGAAGACCTGCGCGGGGCTCGCGTAGAGATCGCGACCGGCCTCTTCGAGCGCCGGGTCGAGGCTCGCGACCCTCGCGCGCACGGTGACGACAACGAAGCTTATGCAGAACATCGTGTGAGCGAGGATGACCGTAAGCGCACCCTTCTCGACGCCCGCGGTGAGAAACTCGGCGGCGAGACCGGCGCCGAGAACGACCTCGGGGGTCGCCATCGGCAGAAAGAGCAGCAGCGTCGTCGCGTTGCGGAACGGAAACCGGTAGCGCACGAGCGCGATGGCGATCATCGTGCCGAGAATCGTCGCGAGCAGCGTCGCCGTGAGCCCGACGAAGATGCTGTTTCCAAAGGCTTCACAGACGCCCTGTGCGTTGCACAGCTGCGTCCAGTTATCGAGGGTGAACCCGCGCCAGACGATGTTCGAACGACGCGAGTCATTGAACGAGAAGACGATCGTGTAGACGATCGGGATGAGCAGAAAAACGAACGCGAGAGCGCTGTAGAGCCAGATCGCGTAGCGGCCGATGAAGCGGGTGAGCTGTGACATCAGATCAGGTCGTCCGTTCCACTCTTTTTGACGTAGACACTCACAAAGATGAGAATCGCCGCCATCAGCACAAGCGAGAGCGCCGCTGCTGTCGGGTAGTTCTGCAACACAAGGAAGTTCGCCTCGATGACGTTTCCGATCATCGCCGTGCTTGTGCTTCCAAGAAAGTCGCGACTCGCATTGATGTAGTCACCGGCGGCCGGAATAAAGGTCAGAAGCATTCCCGAGATGATTCCGGGGGCCGCGAGCGGCACCGTCACCCTGAAGAAGGTGGATGCCGGGCTGGCGTACAGGTCTCCCCCGGCCTCGACGTACCGCAGGTCGAGTTTCTCGAGTGAGGTGTAGATCGGCAGGGTCATAAACGGGATGAAGTTGTAGGTGAGTCCGAAGATCACCGAGAACGCGGTGCCCGTGACGTGCTCGCCCTCTGGCAGCAGCTGCATTGTGTTGAGGAACGACACGAAGGGGCTTTCGTCAGACAGAAGTTGCTTCCACGCGAGGGTGCGCAGAAGGAAGCTGATGAAGAACGGCGCGATGACAAGGGTGAGGGCGAGTGCCTGAACGAGCGGGAAGCGCCGGAGCGTCACACCGATGAAGTAGGCGAGCGGAAAACTGAACAGCAGGGCAAAGACGGTTGCCGTTGCTGCGAAAACGAACGACCTGATGATGTGCTCACCGTAGGTCGAGATGACCGCCGTGTAGTTCTCCCACTTAAACGCCGTCTCGTACTCGCCGATGTCGCCGAACTCGGCGGGCTGCTGAAACGAGGTGAGAACGAGCGAGAACAACGGCGCGAGAAAGAACAACCCGAGGTACAGGATTCCGGGCAGCAGAAGGATGAGCGCGACCTTGCTGCGCTTGCGTATCGCTGGTTCTGCGACAGCCGTCGCCGTTCCGCCAAAGGCTCCGAAGGCCATTCCTAGGCCTCTTCCAACTCCGCCTCGAGCTTCTCGCGCTTTTGAACGGCGAGAGCGTGGGTGTCGGTGTCTGCGGCGAACCGCGGCGCATCGGCCGGGTCGTCGGCGAGGCCAAAACCGTGGTCGGTCGTCCAGGTGAGCCAGACCTCGGCCCCCGTTGTGACGACAGGGCCGAAGACCATGTTCTGCGCGAAGACAACGATCTGCCCGAGACCGGGAATCGCTACCTGATACGACGTGCTCACTCCAGAGAACGAGACGTCGGTCACGCGACCCGGACCGATGATGTTTATGCCCGCAGACTGCTTGGGCGCCTCGGTGTGCAGCATAAGTTTTTCCGGGCGCACACCGATCGTGACGTCACCAGCATGGCGCTGGGCGCGCTCACGAGGAACCTCGATCTTGCGGCCCGCGACATCCACGACTATTGAATCTGTTCCTGAGGTGGTGACAGATCCGGTGAACAGGTTCGACTGGCCGAGAAAGTTTGCGACAAATGCCGTCTTCGGCAGCTCGTAGAGCTCTTCAGGAGCGCCCATCTGCTCGATCCGGCCCTTGTTCATAACCGCGACGGTGTCGGCCATTGTCATTGCCTCTTCCTGGTCGTGGGTCACGTGAAGGAAGGTCAGCCCAACGTCTTGCTGGATCTCCTTGAGCTCGAGCTGCATCTGGCGACGCAGCTTCAGGTCGAGGGCACCGAGCGGTTCATCGAGCAACAGGAGCGCCGGTCGGTTGACAACAGCGCGCGCGAGAGCGACGCGCTGCTGCTGGCCACCCGAGAGCTGCTGCGGTTTGCGCGATGCGAGGTGATCGAGCTCAACGAGCTTGAGAGCTTCGTGCGCCTTTGCCGTCGCGTCAGCGATCTTGCGGCGGCGCAAACCGAAAGCGACGTTCTCGAGAATTGTCATGTGCGGAAAGAGCGCGTAGCTCTGGAAGACGGTGTTCACGGGCCGCTGGTACGGCTTTGTGTGCGTAACGTCTTTGCCGCCGATCAGGATCTGGCCCGCCGTCGCATCTTCGAGGCCCGCGACGAGTCGCAGGGTCGTCGTTTTGCCACAGCCCGACGGGCCGAGCAGTGCAAAAAACGACCCCGCCGGAATCGTCAGGTCGAGATCCTCGATGGCCGTGAACCCGGGGAATCGTTTGGTGATTCCCTTGAGCTCGAGATCAGCACCGGCCTCCGCGAAACTTCCCTGCGCCATAGTTGCGTTAACCCTTGTGATCAGACGCCGAGAAGGACGCTCTGGAACTGGGTTCCGAACTCCTGCTCTTCAGCGCTCGTGAGTGTGCGGAACAGCTTGACCTTCGAGAGCGTCTCTTCGTTCGGGAAGATGAGCTGGTTCTCGGCGAGTTCTGGATCGATCGCCTCCGCGGCTTCCTTCGCGCCCTCGACGGGAGTGATGTAGTTCACCCACGCGGCGACCTCTGCAGCAACCTCGGGCTCGTAGTAGTAGTTGATGAGCTTCTCTGCGTTCGCCTTGCGGGTCGAACCGATCGGCACAAACATGTTGTCGTTCCAGAGGGTGCCGCCACCGTCGGGAATTGCGAACTCCCACTTGTCGCCGGCCTCTGCGTTGATGACGGTGATGTCGCCCGACCACACGATCGCGGCGAGGGTGTCTTCGTTTGTGAGGTCTTCGAGGTACGAGTTGCCCTTGACATTGCGAATCTGGCCAGACTCGACCTGCTCGCGGAACACGTCGATGCCCTTTGTGAAGTCATCGGCGGTGAAGTCGCCGGAGATGTCGATGCCCTGCTCAGACAGGATGAGTCCGATTGTGTCGCGCATCTCGGAGAGAACACCGACGCGACCCTTGAGCTCTGGCGCCCACAGGTCGGAGACACTGCGCAGGCCGTTGGGAACCTTCTCTTTGTTCCACGCGATACCGGCGAACCCGCCCTGCCACGGCAGTGAGAACTTGCGACCGGGGTCGAAGTCGGGGTTCTGCAGGCTCGGAGTGAGGTTTGCGGCATTCGGGATGTTTGCGAGGTCGAATTCCTGCGTGTACCCGAAGCGGATGACGCGCGCGGCCATCCAGTCGGTGAGAACAGCGACGTCTGCGCCGATGTCCTTGCCGAGGGCAAGCTGGTCTTTGACCTTGCCGTAGTACGAGTTGTTGTCATCGACATCGACGAGGTACTTGACCGAGATGCCGGTCTCCTCTTCGAAGCGCTGCAGCGTTGGGTAGTTTCCGTCGTCATCCTCGTCGATGTAGGCGGCCCAGTTTGCCCAGTTGAGGGTGGGGTCGTTTGCCGAGTTGTCTTCGGCTGCGGTGGGGGCTTCACGCTCCCCTGATCCGCCTGGTGCGCACGCGGCGAGAGTGAGGGCCGCGGCGAGTCCGCCGGTGCCAGCAAGCATGGCGCGGCGCGAAACCTGCGACTTGCGAGCCTGCATTACGAGGCTGCGAATGATCGGATCTTCGGGAAAGGCTCTATTCACGAAAAAACTCCTTGGCTCTCGGTGCGACTGTGTGGATTGATACTGACACAGGGGGTGGCGATCACGCACGAAAAAGAGAGCAAATGCCCGACCTTGTAACAAGGATTTCACGAATTCGGTACTGAAACCGGGCTTTGAGGTACGGAATCCGTAGGTTTTGCGTACCCCAGCGATTTCACCGTGGATGTCGCGGATCAAGCCGAGCGCGGCTTACTCGCCCGCTCGGCTCGAGTACCCACACGGTACCGTCGGCGCGGCTGATGGGTGGCGGGAGGGTGCGCACCTGAGTGAGCGTGCGAAACTCTGCGACGCTGCAGCCGTCGAAAACTATCGGCACGGTCGCCCGAAGTCTCGCGATCGCACCCCAGTGCTCCTGCCAGGCCGCGGCGTCACCGATCATCGCGAGTGGACGCTCGCCGGTTGCGATGCTCAAACCCGCGTCTGTGGCGGGTGCGACAATGCGGCAGGTGCTCGCGAGTAGCCCCGCGACGGCAGCGGGCCGCGAGCTGACAACCGCGAACATGGGAGGAAGTTCGAAGGTCAGCGGAGTCTGCGGTTCGCCAGCGACCGGCAGCTCGGAGTGCGCGACCTGCACTCGTGCGCCGTGCCACTCGCCGCCACCGGCCGGCATACGAGGGTCGAATCGCAAAACACCACCCGCGAGGGTGTGGTCGTGCCGGTCGGCAACCCTCAGCAGCAGGCGCGCAGAACACAGCCCGAGCAGGGTGTGCAACTGCCCGGTGAGGCGCTGCGTTGCGATAGCAAGATGGAGACCGACAACGGCGCCAGAGCGCAGGATCGTCGTGAGGTTCTCAACGAGCACTGCGGCGTGGTCTGGGCCCAGCGCGTCGATTATCGAGTCGACATCGTCGAGCAACAGCACAGCGTCGATCGCGACACCCTCGCGCACGCGATCCGCGTAGCGCGCCACAGTGTCCCACGCGGCATCGGGATCACGCGCGACGAGCACTCCCCCGGCCGCGGCAAGCGTGGCGAGCGCTGTCGAGGCTCCTGCCCGCGACGTGCCGACAACGAGCAGGTGCCCGTCGACTCGCGGATGCCAAACGGCGAGTGGCTGCGACTGCTCACTCGGCAGGTCGGAGACACCGAGCCGCAGACACGGCGCATCACCGCACTCGTGTGGCTCGAGAGAATCACGCGGCAGCAGGCGCGCGAGTGGTTCTCGCCACGGGCGACGCACAGCCGCGGTGTCGTCGGGCCAGGCCGAAGCAATGGCCGTGATGTCGGCGGCGGTCGCGAGGGCGAGTTGCACCTCTCTGGGTGTCTCGCCATTGACGCTTAGGATGGCGCGTCCCCGCGCCGTGGCCGAGAGCTCTGCCGCCGCTGGAGTCGCAACGACCGCGACGCTGTCGGCCGCCGAGTGCACACGCAGCGAGATCCGCACACTCACGTTTGCGAAGACCGCATCGCGCACAACCCCGGAGGGTTGCTGCGTGCAGAGAATCAGGTGTAGTCCGAGGGATCGCCCTCGCGCCGCAAGGTCGGCGAAGAGGTCGTGAAGTTCGGGCAACACACCCGCAACCGCCGCAAACTCGTCGACAACGATGACCAGCCGCGCAAGCCCCGCACCGTCTGCGGTCTCGAGCTCGGCGATCGATCGCGCACCCGCTGCCGCAAGGGTGCGCTCGCGGTACCGAATCTCAGCGGCGAGAGACTCGAGGGCCCGTGCGGCGCCCGTCGCGTCGAGATCGGTGAGTACACCAACGCACTGCGGCAAGGTACTGAGGCCCGCGAATGACGCGCCGCCCTTGAAATCGACGAGCAGGAGATTGAGCCGCGACGGCGAGTGCGTCGCGGCCAGCGCGAGCGCCCAGGCGATGAGCAACTCGCTCTTTCCGCTGCCGGTTGTGCCGCCGATGATTGCGTGGGGTCCGGCGGCGACGAGGTCGATGAGCGTCGGCCCCGTTGCATCCACCCCGATCGTTGCGTTGAGCCCCGGTGCAGAGCCTTGTGCGAGCGACCTAAACGGCACGTGCTCTGGCAACGAAACGAGCGCGGGCACGCGACCCTCTGCGCGTGCCCGCGCCGAGAGGCCTTCGGCGAGACGCCCGGCCTGCGTGACGGTGAGCCGTTCGAAAGTACGCAGCTCGATTCGCGCACCGTCGGCGAGCACTGCTGTGTTGCCGTCGATCGTGCACCCGACGGCCGACGGAGCCTCGCGCAGGCTTGGCACAAGGGCAACTCGAATCACCGTGCTCTCGCCCGCAAAGGCCACCGCGCCCGCCGTTGCGCGATGCGGCAGGTCTGCGAGCCACGACTCGGCGCCATCGAGAGCCAGACGCCACTCGTCGGGCGGCAGCCGTGCCGCAAGTTGCACAATCACGGATCGCGCGAGCGCGGCGCTACCCGGCCCGGTGTCAACAATCGCCATGCCTCGCCGAGCGTCGACGATCGCCGGCGCGCCTTCGAGAATGCGGGCGCGGTCTGCGAGCTCGTCGAGCTGTCGCGCTCGCGGATCACGCCCGTCGAGCCGCACATCGCTCGCGATGTTTGCAGTTCCGAGGCGCACCTCTGTGCTGCCGTTCCAGGTCGCGTCGACTGCCAGCGCGGGCGGAAATCGCGCCTCGAGCACCGCGCGCTCCCCCCGATGCGCGACCTCGAGCTCGGCGAGAGCTATTGTGAGTTCTGCATCGAAACGCGCGCCCTCTGAACGCAGCCTTCGCCGTGCCTGCAGCCGCGCATCAATGAGGCTGCCGATGGCGATGAGCGGACCGAGCCCGGCAAACAGCAGCGAAAGTGGCGACCGGGTGACGGCCCACATCGCGAGGCCCATAACAACAGGAGCCACAGTCGCGACAAGCGGAAACGACCAGGGCGCGGGCGGCTCTGGCAGCGTGGGAGCAAGAATCGATGTCACACCTACAGGCAACCCGATGGCGCGGGCTCGCGGGAGGCTCAGAAAAAATCAGTGCACAACACGTCGATAACCGCGCAGCTGAGGAGTGGTTAGCTCACAATGAAGAACTGCTCGCCGATGTCTACGCGTGAGCCGCGGGTGACGAGATAGCGCTTGCCTGGTTCACAGCGCGTGCGCACGCCGTCCGGCGGGCGGTACCCCGTGCCGTTGCCCGAATATCTGTCGCTGATCCAGAAGGCGCCAGCCGTCTGACCAAACTCGAGGTGAGTTTTCGAGACCGATTTGCTCGGGTCAACGATCGGAACAAAGTGGTCGAAGTACTCACCGGGCTCTGCGACCGGATTTCGTCCGAGAATTCCGGTGCCAAAAACCGTCACGCTCTCTCCCGTGCTGAACTGCAAAACAAAGCGGTCGCCGAGCGCGATGCCCGAGGTGATGCGGGTCTCCTCGACGTCGAGATGTATGGGGTCGGGTACTTCGGCGGGCGCGGGCTCGGGCTCGGGCTCGGGCTCGCCAAGGAGCACAGGCTCTTCTGCAAGCACAGGCTCTTCTGCAAGCTCGGGCTCGTCAACTGGCACAGGCTCTTCAGCAAGCTCAGGCTCGTCAACTGGCACAGGCTCTTCGCCCGCAACATGCTCTGGTCCCGACTCTTCGATCTCGACAACCTCGTCGAGATCGATCTCGGTCTGCATTGCAAGCTCCGGCGGAAGCTCGACATCGGCAGGGAGAAGATCTGCGAGCGTCGAGCGCAGGGGCGGCCGCGTGATGGTCACCGAGCGACCGCACTCGCCACAAAACATTGCGCCATCGGGTAGCTCGGCCGAGCAATACCTGCACGTCACTGCTTCACCCCTGGCGCTTGAAGAATCTGCTCACACTATAACCGCCGAGCGATCGGGTCGAAATTCTCGCCCGCAGCCGCTCCCACCGGGTGCGCCCCTTATCAAGAGCTGCCTCGAGGTCGTTGACAGCGCGCCACACCTTGTCGGCGTCTTCCGCAGCTGTCTCGCTCGGCGAGAACACCGCGCGATCGGCGACCGCCGCGAGAACAGCCGGTTTTCCGCCGCCCACAACCTGCGCGAGCTCACGTCGAGTCGCGTGTTGTGGCGCGTCGTAGCCGTGATCGATGACGGCGTCGGCGTATTCCTGCCAGCCGCCCTTGACGCGCTCAAGCGGGCTCGCCGCCGTGCGCCTCAGCCTGCGGCGCCGAGCCTTCGCCGCGATGATGAGCAAAAACGGTGCGAGAACTATCGCGACAGCCAGGGCCACCCAGCCCACAACGCGCAGCACCGCGAAAACAATGACGAGCCACTCGTCAAGCGATTGCGGGTCGTCTTGGGTCGCTTCGAGCGGAGTCTCGTCGGGGCGCTCGACGGGGTCGGTTGCCTGCGGGGGAATGATCGGCAGCGGGCGAGAAACGACGTTCGGGTCTTCCGGCTCTTCGTCGGGAATCGGCCGCTCTTCGGGCACCGGGTCGATAGTCACCCATCCGTATTCTGCGGTGTTGACCTCGATCCAGGCCGAGACAGATGCTCCCGTGACGTCGACAGTTCCCGCCCCGGTCGGTGCGAAGCCGAACACAACCCGCGCCGGAAATCCGAGCTGCCTCGCCATCAGCGCTGCGGTGACCGCGTACTGCTCTGCGTCACCGATCATGCGCTGGTCGGTGAGCAACTGCGTGACCCGATCGGCCGAGTGGCCGGAACGGCTCGCCGGCTCGTCCTCGTCGATACCGTGGCTGATGTATCCGTTCTCCTTGAGCGCCGCGATCATCGCCTGCAGCTGCGCGCCCTGTCCGTCGACTCCCTCGACGTAACCGGAGAGCGCGAGCTCGAGCTCTGCCGGGAGTGCCCCGATCGGCGGCACCGACGCGGCTCCCGGCGCAGCGCGGGCGACCTCGGCCGACGAGGGTTGCGCAGGCAGAACCGCGTCGAGTGTGTAGCCATCGCCGCTCGAGAGACCGCCGAGTATCGCCGCCGTCGAACCGTTGTCGTTGTAGTAGAACGAGTCGCGCAACTGTGTTGTGCGCGGGCCGGTGAAGGTCACCGACTCGAGCTTGCCGACCGTTGGCAGCCAGACACCGGAGTAGTCGACTATCGACACGTCGAGCGAGACCTCGTCGCCCTCGACCGCGGACTGGTCGAAACGCAGGGGAACTCTCGTGAATGAACCCGAGGCGCTGTCGACCTCGGCGCTGCCGACCGCGTAGACGATGCCGTCGTAGCTGTCGAGCGTCGCGATGCGCACGCGAGCACCGTCTGGCAGGCCGTCGATTGTGAACAGCACGTCATCGAGCGCTGGCTCTTTGAGGTAGCTGCGGAAAGTGGCGAGCGGGCTCACATAGTCGCGCGGGTCAAAGGGCTGCTGAACCGACGAGCGAAGCACCTGCCTGCGCCCGTCGGGTGGCAGAAAGACCGCGGCGGCCGCTGCCGCTCCCCCGGCTATCGCAAGAATCAGCACGGCGCTGATGAACGTGCGCACTCCAAACAACCGGTGCTCGCCGGGTGCCGCGACGATGTCGCGCGACGCGGCAGCCGCATCTTCTGCGACGCTGTCGATCGCTCGCCTGCGCGTGTACCACCGGCGCCACATGAGCCAGAACAGGCACGTGGACGCGAGCGCGAGGGTGACGACCACCGGAAGGGTCGCGTAGTCGGGACCAAAGATCACACCAACGACGAAAACGATGACGGGGGCAGCAACGCCGATGTCTCCGAATCGCGACCTCAGGGCGAGTGACAGCGCGGTGACGATGAGTACAAGCAGCAGCACAAAGGGCGGCACGAGCAGCGCCTGGTAGTTGCCGACCGGCAGGGTGATAGTCAGAAGCTGCTTCCAGCCGAGGGCAACGCCCGCGACGAGCTGCCGCAGCCCCTCGAAGGTCGGCAGCACTCCGTAAGCGGCCTCCTGTGGCACGGCGAGCGGAACCCCGAAGACGACAAAGGCGCCGACCGTCGCGAGCAAAACGGTAGATGACGACCAGCCGAACAGGCTGCCGAGAATGGCGATGATGGATGCGACGACAGTCGTCACAGCGATAAGCACAACTATCGCGCTCGACTGGTAGATGGGCCAGAGGGTTATCGACGCAATGCCTACCGCGAGCCAGAGCAGCAGCGTGTTGACGACAATCGCGCCGGGACGCGCGCGCGTGGCGCTGAGTCGAGGCCCGCTCATACGCTCGTTGCTTTCGCGAGTGAGCGAGTCAGGTCGCTCAGGTAGCCGATTGTAAGAACGCTCAAGCCGGCGACCCTGCGCAGGTCGGGCAGCGCACCGGGGTCGCAGACTATGGCGATGACTTCGACCCCGAGCGGAAACTTCGTTGACGCGGCCCGCAGCTCACTCGGCGTCGGCACGGAACCGCAGACGAGAAAGGCGAGCGAGACACCCGTCACCTGTGCGCCGGAGACGCGCGCGACATCCACAATGCCGAGGGCGTTCTCGGCACTCTCGACGACCGCGAGCTCGTCGAGCAACCGGCTGCGGCTCAGGGTAGACAGGCGTTTGACGGCAAAGACCTTGCGAACCGCAAACTCGGGCGTGCGTTCGCTCACAACAACAGAAAGATCACGGATGTCGCGGATCGCACGAACCCCGAGCGAGCCAGCGACGCTCACGGCAAGCTCGACTTCTTCGTCGCTCGCATAGTCGGCGCTCGCGAGACTCAACGCGATGATGAGGTGGCTGCGGCGGGTCTCTTCGAACTGGCGCACCATGTGGGTGCCGGTCTTCGCCGTCGACTTCCAATGGATGTAGCGCCGCTCGTCGCCCGGTTGATATTCGCGAAGCGCGTGAAACGAGACGTCGCTCGAGGTGAGCTCTTTCGTCGGGCTGCCCTCAAGATCGCGCACGAGCCCGGTGCTCAGGCTCGGGATTCCGATGGTGCGCGGATGCACAAAAAGCTGCGCCGGCTCTGTCCAGACCAGTTCGCGGCGCACGAGGCCAACGGGGTCGGCGCGAACGGTTCTCGCGGGGCCGACCGACACTGTGCCGCGCCGCGTTGTCGGAACGCTGAAGCGCTGCACACTCGTTGCCCCGCGGGCGAGGCTGGGCACCGCGATGACAACAAGACCGCGGCCGACGGGAACCTCGACGAGCACACCGAGCGAGCGAGATCGCCCCGGGTTTGTCACGGTGATCGTGCCCTCGGCAACATCGCCGACAACCACGCGCGGGTGCTCGAGCGAGAGCTCGATTGCGACACTCGTTTTGCCGACGAGGTAGACAACGGCGACGGCGAGCAGCACTACGCCGGCCCACCCCGCGACGACGAACTCAAGAAGCGCCCAGCGGTATCCGACATAGAGCGCGATCGGTACGGCGAGAAGGATCGTCCAGCCGAGCGGGGTGATGACCGCCGCGGCCCGAGTTCCCAGCCGGCGCGCCGCGTTGCCGACTACCCCGCCGACTCTGGCGATTGTGACAACGGCGTCGGCGAAGAAGCCGGTGCGGTTGCCAACGATGCGCGTTCGCGCGTTTGTCAGCCCCGCAGTCGCGGTCGGAAAATGAGTGTCTGTGCGCAGCGTCACACGGCTTGCCGATCGCTCGGCGGAGGCGTCTCGATGAGGATCTGGCTCATGATGCTCGACGCGGTGACGCCGTCGAACTCGGCCTCGGGGTCGAGAACAAGGCGGTGGGCGAGCACGGGCTCTGCGAGGGCCTTGATGTCGTCGGGAATCACGTAGTGACGCCCGGCCGCGGCCGCGTAGGTCTTTGCGGCACGCACGAGGGCGAGCGCACCACGCACGCTCGCACCGAGCCGCACCTCTGTTGCGCTGCGCGTTGCGTCGACGAGGCGCGAGACGTAGTCGTTGACCGACGGGTCAACGTGAACGAGGCGCGCGAGGCGCGCCATCTCGACGACGGTCTCTGCGTCGACGACCGACGGCACAACCGTGTCGTGGGCGCGATTTCCGGCGCCCTCGAGAATGCGCAGGGTCGATGCGTGGTCGGGGTACCCGATCGAGGCCTTCATGAGAAAGCGGTCGAGCTGTGCTTCGGGAAGACGGTAGGTGCCGGCCTGCTCGATCGGATTCTGGGTGGCGATGACCATAAATGGCACACCGACGTCGTGTGTTGTTCCGTCGACAGTGACCTGGCCCTCTTCCATAACTTCGAGAAGTGCTGCCTGGGTCTTCGGAGAAGCGCGGTTGATCTCGTCAGCGAGCACGATGTTTGCGAAGATCGGGCCGCCGTGAAATTCGAAAGAGCTCGTCTTCTGGTCGTAGATGCTCACGCCGGTGATGTCGCCGGGCAGCAGGTCGGGCGTGAACTGGATACGACTCGCCGTGCCGTCAACCGACTGGGCGATGGCTCGCGCGAGGCTCGTTTTTCCGGTGCCGGGGTAGTCCTCGAGAAGAAGGTGGCCCTCGCTCAGAAGCGCAGTGAACCCGAGGCGAATGACGAAGGTCTTGCCGAGAAGAACCTCGTCGACGCCCGCGACAAGGCGACCGAACCGGTCGGCAAACCACACGGCCTGTTCAGGGGTCATTGTCATTGTGTGATTCCTCCAGTTGTACAACGGGTTCGAAGCATTATCCGCACGACCGCGGGTCGCCCGATTCCGGGTCCTGATCGACGAAGGGAACGACTCCGACCGTGACCGTTGCGCGCACGAGTGACTCCAACGCATCCGACGGTACATTGTCGTCGGCCGAATACGTGTAGCCGGTCCAGTCATCGGGAGCCGACGCAAGGCGGTAACTGAAGCGGTACAGCACGCTCACCGGCCCGGCGTTGGCGGGCTCCTGCGCCTCCGGTGGGATTCCGACAACACAGCTCGAGACGCTCGCGCGCACGTTGACCGGTACAAGCGTTGTGCCCGACGATTCTGCGCCGCAGTACGACTCGCTGCTGTCGCGGCAGGCGCGGAACGACACGGTTGTGGATGTCGCGTAGTGGCTCGTGTTGCTGCGGCTTGTGAGCCAGTCGCCGCCGACAACGTCGCGCCAGGTGCCACTGCCGTCGAGCTGGTATTGGTACTTGCCAACGATTCCGTTCGCGTGAAGGTCGGTGTTCGCGCGAATGTCGTACTGCCCGCCCGCGCGGTAGGCGATGCTCGCAGAACCGCTCGCCTGCCCCGGAGGCCGTTTGCTCTCGGTTGTTCCCGTGGCGCTCGCCGTGCAGTAGCTGCCGTTGTCGGCGTAGACAAAGTAGGTGTAGCTCTCGCCGTCGACGGTGTTGGAGTCGATCCAGCCCGATGACACCGCCGCGCCGTTGCTGCCGTTGGCCTCGTAGGGCTTGCCCGGTCCGGCGCTGCACGACGGCGTTGCGACGTCGCCGGTTGCGCGACCGACCGAGTAGGTCACGGCTCCCCCGCCGTTGGGGTCGCTCGCCTCCCACGTCACGCGGATCTCGCCGTTTGACGATGCGGGGTTTACGGCGGCCTTCGGCCCTGGACTTCCCGAGATCGGCGGACCGACGGTGAGCACCGTGCGGCTCGTGCGACGCCAGTCTGCGGCTGAGACGACCTGCGCGCTGTTGCGGGCGTAGACCGAGACCGTGTAGCTCGTGTTGTTGGCGAGTTCTCCGCCCGCGGTTGTTGTGAACGGCGAGGTGGCTGTTGTCGAGAAGTTGACTCCCGGTCCCTTGATTTCGACCGTGTAGCCGACGACCGCCGTGCCAGGGTTGGGGTCGGGCACGGCCGCCCACGAGATTGTGAGCGACTTGCCGTTGGGAGCGTCAGCGGGATTTGTCGGGTCGGCCGAAACGCTTGCCGGGGCCGTGGGGCGATAGTCGATCGTGTAGACGTCAGACGCGGGGCTCGCGGCGGACTCACCGATCGCGTTCGTCGCGGTGACCTGAAAACGGTATTCGGCGCCGACCGTGAGGTTGGGCAGCGAGCAAATCAGCGATGTGCCGCAGTCGTAGCTGTAGTTGCCCTGGCTCGCGCTCGTCACCCGGTAGTTGGTGATCGGCGAGTTGTTGGGCTGCGGCGCTGTGATGCGCAGCTTGAGCTCGCCGCCGACGAAGGCGTCGGCCTGGCGCACCGGCTTCGCCGGGGCGTCGGGAACGTCTTGAACGGAGATCGTCACAGAGCCCCAGACGTAACGATCGGGGTCTCGCGTCGCGTCGCTCACCTGGTACTGAAGACTTGTGTCGATCGGCTCGGCGTTGTCGGCAATGGTGATCGTCAGCTTCTTGTTGTCGGAGCTCGCAGCGACCGAGACGCCCGCGGGCAATTGTCCGCCGTCGATTCCGCGCACGTTGACAACGCGAAGCGGCCGCCCTGGGAACGGGTTTGTCGCCTCATCGTTTGCAAGTACATCAACAACCGTTGTCTCGCCGCGCTGGGTGATCGCGGAGTCGGCAGCGGGCACAGCGAGCGGCCGTGTCGACGGCACAACCCGCAACTCAATGCGGCCCGATCGACCATCCTGCACCGCGTCACGCACGCCGAGCGAGATGGCCGTCGTTGAGCCCTTGACCGCGTCGGCGTTGGCCTTGAGCACAAGGGTCTGGCCGTTGACCTCGTAGCTGAAGCCCACGGGAGCCGGGTTGAGAACCGAGTACGCGAGCTCGTCGATGTCGTCGTCACCGAAGGGGTAGCTCGTGAGCGCCGTGAGGTCGATGACCTTTTCTTGCTCGGGTTCAAACTCGATGACGGCGCCGGTAAATACAGGTGCCTGGTTTTCGCGTGGCAGAACGGTGATCGGCAACACAAGGTTCGCCCTGCGGCCGTTCGGGTCGTTGGCGCTCGTGCCGTCGGTGACCTCGAAGGAGATCGACGCCTGGCCGAAGTAGAGGTCGGCCGACGTGAAGCTCACCGTATCGCTGTCAACAACAAGTGAGTCGCCGTTTGCGTGGGTCGCGCGCACTGTGCTCGAGTCGGTCAGCCGCACCTTTTTGCCACCAACAGCCAGCACGTAGTCGTTGAGGTCGATCTCGACAGTGTCTTCGCTGTTGACGGTGATGCTGCCGGCGCGACGATCGAGCTGCGGAAGCGCGTCGCTGTAACCCGGCACCCAGATGAACGCGTACGACACGATTGCCGGATCGTCGGGGTGGGTGACGGCAAAGGGAATGATCTGCCGCTCGTCACCGACCGTCACACGAATGCGCTTGTCGGCGAGAACCTCGGCGCTCGACGCGTATTGCGGAAGCAACGAGAGACCGAGCTCACTCACGCGCCCGTCGGCAAAGAAGACGTTCTGCAGCACGTCGACGTCGACGCTCTCGCGGTCGAGAACATCCGAAAGCGTCAGCACGGTGTCTTGCGCGATCGGGTACGAGAGTGGAGCGTCAGCGTCGACACTGATTCTGATGAAGTTCGAACTCGTTCCGCCGAACTCGTTTTGGATCGTGTACACGATTCCGTAGGGGCCCTCTGTGCGAGGCGCGACTATCTGAACGAGCGTGCCCTCAACGATCGTCGCGGTGATATCGCTCGGATCGATGGATGCGACGCGCAGCGGGCTCCCGTCGGGGTCAGAGTCGTTCGACAGAACCTGAACCGTGATCGTGGCGCCGGGTCTCACCCGCACATCGTCTTCGATCGCCACCGGGTTGCGCGCGCCATCCATTCGCGGGCTGATGCCGACCCGCACCGTGCCGGTCGCTCGCGCACCGAGGGCGTCCATAAGCGTGTAGGTGAAGCTGTCGGTGCCCGCCGAATACTCGCCGGCCTCGTAGATCACAAAGTCAGGGCCGACCTCTGTCACGCCACCCTTTTCTGGGTTGGTCTCCTGCCCGAGAAATTGCACGGAGTCGCCGTCGGCGTCGATTCCGTCGAGCGGAATTTCGATGCGCACCTGCTCGCCCGCGAGCACGCGCGCCGTGACTGTCGAGGGGACGGGCGCGTGGTTGGTCTCGACGTTCGGCTCACGCACCTGAATGCGCACCTCTGCCTGCGCCGACTGGCCGGCCTCGGTGAGAATCTCGTATTGCGCGACGAAGTCACCGGTGTGGTTGGGGGCCAGGTAGCGCAGGGTGTCGCCCGAGACGAAGAGCAGTCCGGAGTCGTCGCCGAGCCCCTCGACGAGCTGCGGGTTGAGAACTATCGGTTCGCCGTCGGGCTGTTCGTCGTTTGCCATAACGGCGATCGTCATGGCGTCGCCGACGCGCACGGTTGCACGGTCGTCGCGCGCGATCGGCGGCTGCGAACGCACGGGCGGCGGAACCTCGATGACCGTAATCGTTCCCTCGGCTTCGGCGAGGCCGTTGCTCACGCGGTAGTTGACGACAACCGATGTCTCGAGCGGGCCGGTGAGGGTGATGCGAACCAGGCGCTGCTCGAGCACGTCGGCGCGCACGTTTGACGAGCGCGGTACATCGGTGACTCCCGTGACGAGAAGTACTCCGCCGGAGGGGTCGATGTCGGTCGACGCAACATCGACGTTGCGACTCGAGAGGGTCGTGACGAAGACGGTCTTCGGAACGGTGATGGGTGTTGTGTTCGAGTCGGGCGGGGCCGCGACATCCACTCGAACAAAGCCCGTTGCCGTCGACGTGTCGTCGGTGACGACGTACTCGAGGTAAAAGGTTCGAGACTGTTCGCTGACAAAACGGAAGGTTCCGGTTTCATAGCTCGGCGTGAGCGTCACTCCCGATTGTGCCTGCACGGCGTTGAGGCGCACTTCGCCGGAACCGCCGCGCACGTGATCGAGCGGCGAGATTGTCGTCTCCTGGCCCGCGTAGGCGAGAACAACAAATGGATCGGCGATGATCGGCACCTCGCCCGTCTCGCGAACAGTGAGCGCGAGCGATCCAGATCCCTCGTCGGTGCCATCGGAGACCACGAGGGCAACCGACTTGAAGGTTCCGCCGCTGCCGGAGTCGGCGAAGATCACAACGCCCTCTGGCTTCGAGGTGACGACGTCGGGCTCCTGGATGTTTGCGGACGCCAAGTAGAACGGGTCACCGTCGGGGTCGATCCAGTCACCGAGCACGTTGGTCGTGACGGCGCCGCCCGACTCGACGAGAGCTGTTGTTGTGCGAACCTGGCGCGGCGGCGAGTTCTCGCCCTCGTCGCGCACGTCGACAGTGACCTTTGCCGTCGCTGTTCCGCCGCGGCCGTCGGTAATGGTGTAGCTAAAGCTCACTGTGCCGCGAGCGTTCGAGGCGAGGGTGATCTGCAGCTGCTGGTTCGCCTCGATAACGTCGATGCGACCGACCGACGGCTGGATGTTCGAGACCGTGCTGATGACGAGAACATCTCCGTTGGGGTCGTAGTCGTTGAGCAGCACGGGAAGCACGCTCGTGCGCCCGGGCCGCGCACCGAGCTCGTCGTCGACCGCCACGGGAGGCAGCTGGTTCTTCTCCGTCACAGGGGGCGTGTTCTCGTCGTTCTCCTCAATGACTTCCTGGTCTTCGATGACCTCGATGAGGTCATCCCAGTTGTCGATGAGCTCGCCGCTCGACTGCACGGCCCACGAGTTGCCCGTCTCTGAGTCGTTGAGAAGCACGCGCTTGCCGTTGACGCGAAAACCGATCTGCGCGCCGGAGCCCATCGACTCGAGGGTCAACAGCGTTCCATCGGCGGCGCCGCCCGTGCAGTGCCGCCAGGCCGTGCCGGTCGACCAGGCCGCGAACTCACACGAACCGACGACGACGGGAGTCGCAGGCGTTCCGCTGACGTCGCTTGTGATGCGCACGGGAAGGCTTCCGTCGAGAGGCACCCGAATGAGTCCGGTGCTCGACGCAATAAGCACGCTCGAACCGGTCGAGCTCGGTGCCTGAAGCCGCGGGTTCGTCGCACCGTCGAGGTACTCGCCGAGTTCGACGCTGCGACCGCCGATGTCGAGCCGGCTCGACTGGGAATCGAGAGTGATCCAGGTTCCGGCAACCGACGTGATCTGGGCCTGGCCCGCAGCGGTTGTGAGGCTCGACGAGCCCGTCGTTGCCACAGCACTGTCGAGCGCTGCATCCACCCGATAAATCTGACCGCCCGTCGATGAGAAGGCGAAAAGCAGTCCGTTGTCGTCGACGCTCACAACGGTGTCGGCGCCGAGGTTGATCTGCGCCTCCTGGCTCGCGTCGAAGCCGGCGATCTCGGCGACCGCGAGAATCCAGAGTTCGCCCGTGCCCTGCGCGTAGATCACAACGTTGTCACCGGCGAGAAAAACCTCCGGCTGGTTCGGTGGCAGAGGCACGCTTTCAACGATCGTGGATGTCGCGGCGTCGACGACGTCGATCGTGGCATCTCCGCGGTTGAACAGCAGCACAGTTGCGCCATCCTGAACGATGTCGATGTCTGACGAGTCGCTCGCCACAACCGCATTGAGTTCGAGCACCGAGGTATTTGCGCGGCCGATGAATTGCTCGCCGCCGTTCGCCACCCACACGGAAGAGTCGTTGAGGTCGGTGCGCTGGGCCGTGTAACCGCCCGACATCAGCGCGACGGTCGTCACGAGCGCCGCAACAAGCGTTGCGCTCGTTACGGTCATAACAACCGACCTGTGGGCGATCAGCCAGCGCCGGATCATCGGGCGACCATCAACTCGGAACGTCGACGCACTTGGGGTTGCTCGCGTCACCGAGCCGTCCCTCACGCGTCACGCGCACAGTTATGCACACGTGGTCGCCGGCAGAAACGTCGACGGCAAAGGCTTTCTGGCTCTGAACGCTCTGGCCGCCACCGTTGATCGACACCTGGTACGAATCGTCGGTCGCAAGACCGGGGTCGTTCCAGGTGAAAGCCACAGAGTCACCCGAGACGTTTGCCGAGATGTCGGAAACGACGGGAATGTCGTTGGAGCTCTGTCGAATCACAATGAGCGTTGTGATTGCGGCGAGCGCAATAACCGCTACAGAGCACGCGACGAGCACCCAGAGCAGAACCTGCACTCCCCTGCTGCGTGGGGCTTTCGCCGAGCTCGACTGGCGAGAACCGGTCTCGCGCACGATTGTTCCCACCGCGTTGTAGTCGGCGATCGACGCAGCGGTTCGACGACGACGACGACGGTTCGCGCTCGGCGACACCGCACCGGCAATGCCACGAACCCGCGTACGGTCTTCGAGGTCGGCGACGGTTGCGAGAGCCCAGTCGTCCATTGCAACTTCAACGGGAGTCTGCGGCACCCCGAGCTCGGTCTCGACCGACTGCAGTTCGTGAATCAGCTCGAGAACGCTCGCCTGACGGTTCGCCGGCTTGCGAGACATTGCCTTTGAGAGGGTGCGCTCGAGGCTCGCGGGAACATCGGAACGCCCGATGGGCTCCGGTTTTGCGCGATTGATGCGGCCGACAAGATCGCTCGAGGTGTTCGATTGCCCCGGAATCTCAAACGGCGAGCGCCCCGCGAGCAGGGAGTAGACGGTTGCGGCAAACGACCACACCTCGCTCTCGACTGTGCCTGCCGTCTCGTCCATCAGAACTTCTGGTGCAGACCACGGAATCGACATTCCGACCGCCTGCTGCTCATCGGACTCGCTGAGCGTCGCGGCGATGCCAAAGTCAGAAAGTACCGGGTGACCGTAGGCGGTCATCAGAATGTTCGAGGGCTTGATGTCGCGATGCAGCACACCGGCACGATGCGCTGTTTCGATTGCGCTGCCGATCTTGACGGCGATGCGCAGCACCTCGGCGACCGGTATGCGCTCGCTGCGATACCGCTGGCTGAGTGACGAGGAGCACAGCTCCATCACGAGGTACGGCCTACCGTCAGACGAGACGCTCGCCTGGTAGACCGTGAGGATCGACGGGTGTGTGCTCAGCTGGGCCATGAGGTTCGCCTCGGCCTGGAACATCTGCCGCACCTGCTCGTTGACGACCTCGCTCAGCATGACCTTGACGGCGACCTGGCGTCGGGGCATGTTCTGTTCGTAGAGGAACACGTCGGCGAATCCGCCAGAACCGAGAATGTGCATGTGCGAGAACCCGGGCAGGGTGGGGGGCTGCGAAGGCAGTCGGCGCGCCACAATTCCCCCTTTGCCGTGAACCAAGTGTTCCCATTGTAGGCAGCTACTGCTGACACGTCTCAGGTATGACAGCTTTGTCGGCTATCTGCTACGCGGCGCAACTCTAGGCCGCGAGCACCTCGATGATGATGACGGTGATGTTGTCGCGACCGCCGGATGCGAGTGCCGCGTCAACGAGTGAACTCGCCGTTTCTTTCACGCTGAGATTCGCCGCGAGGTGCATACGGATTCGCTCGTCAATGACCTCACCCGACAGACCGTCGGAACACAGCACAAGACGCAACCCCGGCCGCGCCGGAATCATCCAGTAGTCGGGTGTCGGGCGCACCTGAAACCCGACAGCGCGCGTAATCACGTTGCCCTCCGGGTGGTTGATCGCCTGCTCCGGAGTGATGATGCCGCTGTCGACAAGCTGCTGCACAAGCGAGTGGTCGATCGTCACCTGAGAGAGTTCGTTGCCCTCGAAGGCATACACCCGGCTGTCGCCAATATTGAAGATCACAAAGTAGGGCTCGCCGCCGACGAGGGTGAGGGCAGCGCCCGTTACCGTCGTTCCAACGCCGATTTCGCTGCCGTTCGAGACGATCTCGATGTCCTGGGTGGCGCGGTCGAGGGCGCGTTCGATCTGCGAAGTCTGCACAAAGTCGTTTCCGAGCAGTTCGGCGAGACGGGTGACGACCGCGTCACTCGCGCGGTCACCTGCGAGGTGCCCGCCCATACCGTCGGCCACAGCGAACATCGGGGCGTCGGCGACGAGACTGTCTTCGTTTGCCGCGCGTTTGCGCCCGACATCCGTCACCCCCGACCAGGCGAGGCTCACGCTCGTTGCCTTACGACCAGGAATTTTTGTTGTGCTTCGGCCCGTGCTCACGCCGATGACGGTCATGGTTATTCACTTCCGTCGTAGCGCAGTCGAGTAGCGAGGATCTCGATGAGGTTACCGTCCCCGATGTCGATGAAAGTACCGGGCGTCACCACGAGCGACTCACCCTGCCGCATTCGACGCGGCGGGTTTCCCGGAATAACAACCGTCGAACCGTTGACCGAATTGAGGTCGGTGACGATAACGCTCGAACCGCGCTGGCGAATCTCAAGGTGCGTGCGTGAGACATCGGAGTTCGGAGACTCGACCGTGACAAGCCGCAGGCGTTCGCTCGTCGCGATCCGTGGGGGCGCGGGCTTTCTGCCGACATATACAACGGTGTCGAGGTTGACGGGCGAGGCCTCGTAGCCGATACGAAACGAATACGCGGGAACCGCTGCCGCGAGGTCGAGCGATGCCGGTGGCGGTTGAACAAGAGGGTGCGGTGGTTGTGGCAGAGTCGGCGCCCCTGTGCCCACGATCGTGTCGTCGAGGTCGGGGGCCGGGTGCTCGTAATCGCCTCCCGGTGGGATGGTGCGTGCCGCGCGGGTGTTGTCGAGATCGGGGTCCACTTGCCAAGCCTATTCTCGTGAGCGCGAATCTGGTGGGAGCAATAACAAAACCGCCTCACAGCCACTGATTCCGTCGATCTGACGCGCGCATACATGCGGAATCGCTTGTGAGCACCTGCCAAGGCTGACAGAATCAACCCATGAGCACTCCAGGTCGCGCGCCCGCAAAGCCCGTTCAGCTCGACAGCGTCTCCAAGGCGATCATCGAACAGCTGCAGACGGATGGCCGCCGCTCGTACGCCGAGATCGGCAAGGCGGTGGGCCTCAGCGAGGCCGCTGTTCGTCAACGGGTTCAGAAGCTCACCGACTCCGGCGTGATGCAGGTGGTCGCGGTTACTGATCCGATGCAGCTCGGCTTTTATCGCCAGGCGATGATCGGCATCAGGGTCTCGGGCGACACAACTGTCGTTGCAGAAGAACTGGGCACCCTTTCGGCCGTCGACTACATCGTTCTCACGGCCGGGAGCTTCGACATTATGGTCGAGGTCGTCTGCGAGAACGACGACGACCTCATCGATCTTCTCAACAAAAAGATCCGCGCCATCGACGGCGTCGCATCCACTGAAACTTTCGTTTATCTCAAACTTCTCAAGCAGTTCTACAACTGGGGCACAAGGTAAAAATGACTACGCAATACAACGAAGCAGATCTGCAGCAGAAGGCGAAGGATCACCTCTGGATGCACTTCAGCCGCCAGTCGGTTCTCGAAGAGCACGGCGTTCCCATCATCGTGAAGGGAGCAGGGCACCACATCTGGGACTCGAAGGGCAAGCAGTACTTCGACGGTCTCTCCGGCCTCTTTGTTGTTAACGCCGGCCACGGACGCAAGCGCCTCGCTGAGGTTGCCGCGAAGCAGGCAGAAGAACTCGCGTTCTTCCCGATCTGGTCGTACGCGCACCCCAACGCGATCGAGCTTGCCGATCGTCTCGCAGAGTACGCGCCGGGTGACCTCAACCGCGTGTTCTTCTCCACCGGTGGTGGCGAGGCCGTCGAGACAGCGTTCAAGCTCGCCAAGTACTACTGGAAGCTGCAGGGTCGTCCGACGAAGCACAAGGTCATCTCGCGCTCGGTCGCCTACCACGGCACCCCGCAGGGCGCCCTTGCCATCACGGGCATCCCCGCGATGAAAGAGATGTTCGAGCCCATCACGCCCGGTGGCTTCCGTGTACCGAACACCAACTTCTACCGCGCTCCAGAGCACGCCGACGACCTCAACGCCTTCGGACAGTGGGCCGCGAACCGCATCGAAGAAATGATTCTCTTCGAAGGCCCCGAGACGGTTGCCGCCGTGTTCCTCGAACCTGTTCAGAACAGTGGTGGATGCTTCCCGCCCCCGCCGGGCTACTTCCAGCGTGTGCGCGAAATCTGTGACAAGTACGACGTGCTGCTTGTCGCCGACGAGGTCATCACGGCCTTCGGCCGCATCGGCAACATGTTCGCCTCGACCACCTACGGCATCGAGCCCGACATGATCACCTGCGCGAAGGGAATGACGAGCGGTTACTCCCCCATCGGCGCGACGATCGTCAACGAGCGCGTCTACGAGCCGTTCAAGCATGGCGACGTTGCGTTCTATCACGGCTACACCTTCGGCGGACATCCCGTCTCGTCGGCGGTCGCCCTCGCCAACCTCGACATCTTCGAAGAAGAGAAGCTCAACGAGAATGTTCGCGAGAACTCTCCGATCTTCCGTGCGACCCTCGAGAAGCTTCTCGACCTGCCGATCGTCGGCGACGTGCGCGGCGACGGCTACTTCTTCGGTATCGAGCTCGTCAAAGACAAAAAGACAAAGGAGACGTTCACCGAGGAGGAGTCGGAGCGCCTGCTGCGCGGGTTCCTCTCCGGAGCTCTCTACGAAGCCGGCCTCTACTGCCGCGCCGACGACCGTGGCGACCCCGTTATCCAGCTCGCTCCCCCGCTCACGATCGGTCCGAAGGAATTCGACGAGATCGAGAGCATTCTGCGCAGCGTTCTTACCGAGGCCTGGACCAAGCTCTAGCCGTGCGTCGCTGGTTGAGTAGGCCGCTCACGGCCGTATCGAAACCTGGTCTCGATACGGCCCTGGCGGGCCCAGATTTCGATACGGCGTGAACGCCTACTCAATCCGACGCTCGACCACACAAACTTGATATGACCGACTACCGCCAACTCAGCTACTGGCACGACTCCGTCTCCGACGACCTGACTCCGCGCGCGGCCCTCGCTGGCGACGCGACTGTGGATGTCGCGGTCATCGGCGGCGGGCTCACCGGGCTGTGGACGGCGTACTACCTGCTCGAGCGCGACCCGTCGCTGAAGATCGCGATTCTCGAGAAGCAGATCGTGGGCTTTGGCGCGAGCGGGCGCAACGGCGGCTGGTGCTCATCGCTGTTCCCAGCGTCGACGGCAGCCCTCGAGCGGCTTCACGGCCGCGAGCAGGCGCTTGCCATGCGGCGCGCGATGGTCGCAACGGTCGACGAGGTGGGCCGCGCGACATCCATCGAAGGTATTGACTGTGATTTTGTGAAGGGCGGAACCCTCTCGCTCGCCCGGTCGAACGTTCAACTGACTGCTGCCCGGGCAGAGGTCGCCGAGGCCGCGAGCTTTGGCGTCGACGACATCCAATTTATTGAGGATGCTCCGGGTGGCGCCCTCGGTGCCAGTTTCGATCCAGCGTGCGCGCGACTGCATCCCGCGAAGCTTGTGCGCGGACTCGCGCGAGTGCTCGAGGCACGCGGCGTCGCGATCTACGAGGCGACCGAGGTGCTCGACTACTCCCCACACACGGTGCGCACTACGCGCGGCACGGTGACCTGCGCGAACTTCGTCGTCGCGACAGAGGGTTACGGCGCGACGCTGCCGAAGACGCGCCGACGTGTGCTGCCGCTCTACTCGCTGATGATCGCGACGGAGCCGCTTTCTGACGATGTCTGGCACGACATCGGCGTCGCCCACGGGCAGACCTTTACCGACTACCGCCACCTCATTGTTTACGGGCAGCGCACCGCAGATAACCGTTTCGCGTTCGGCGGCCGCGGTGCGCGCTACCACTGGGGCAGTGCCATTCGCCCCGAGTACGACTCTGTGCCGCGCGTCTTCGAGCACCTGCGCGAGACTCTTGTCGACATCTTTCCCCAGGCCGCAGATGCCGCGGTCACCCACCGCTGGGGTGGCCCGCTGGGTGTTCCGCGCGACTGGCACGCGACGGCGAGCTACGACGCCGCTCAGGGTGTCGCGTGGGCGGGCGGCTATGTCGGCGACGGCCTGAGCACAACAAACCTCGCCGGTCGCACCCTCGCCGATCTCATCACGGGCACCTCAAGCGAACTCACGTCGCTGCCGTGGGTCAACCACTCGTCGCCCTCGTGGGAGCCAGAGCCGCTGCGCTTCATCGGCTCGAACCTCGGCCTGCTCGCGATGAACATCGCCGACGCAGAAGAGCGGGTTACCTCACGCCCGTCGATAGCTGCGAGACTGATGGGGCCACTCGTCGGTCATTGACCTCGCCGGCCATCGAGCCCATGGCCACAGCAGGAGATATTGTGACGCTTCCCCCGGATGACACAACGCCCGAGTACGCCGCGATTCCGCAGCCGCGATACGGCGAGTCTGTGCCAATGGGTGACTATCCCCCGGCACCCATGCCGCCCGTCGCTCGCAAACGTCGCTGGCTTGTGCCGACGATCGTTTCCGGCTCGATCTTTCTGCTGCTCATTGTCGGCCTTGTCGTCGCGTTCGTGCAGCGCGAAAACATTCGCGACCTCTTTACCGTGTGGAACTTCGAACCCACGAGCGTCATCGAGGGCTACATCGAGCGCACGGCGATGAGCGATCGTGGCGAGTTTTTGTTTAAGGCGAGTAAACCAGCCGTCACGGTGGGTGAGAGCTTCAACGACACCTGCGGCGCGCTCGAAGAAGGCACGGGAGTTCTCGGCTGCTACCTGCCGTCGACGCGCACGATTCTGCTGTTCGACGTGACCGACGATCGACTCGACGGCGTTGAAGAGGTTGTTGCGGCCCACGAGATGCTGCACGCCGCGTGGGACAGAATGAGTGTCTCCGAGAAGGCAGAACTCGAGTACATGCTCGAGGCCGAAGCAGAGGCCAGATCTGACGACAAAGACTTCAGCGAACGCATGGCTCTGTACGAGCGCGTCGAACCCGGCGAGCGACTCAACGAACTGCACTCGATTGTCGGCACAGAACTCGAAGAGATCTCGCCGGAACTCGAAGAGCACTACGCCGAGTTCTTCGACGACCGCTCGGCCGTCGTCGCTTTGCACCTTGACTCAGAAGCCGTGCTCAAAGACATCGAAGATCGCGCAGCCGCTCTCGTTGACAGACTCGACTCGCTGAACTCCGAGATCGAAAAGGACTACAAGCGCTACAACGACGGTTTCGACCAGCTCAACGAAGACGTCGATGCGTTCAACGCAAAGAACAATGCGTTCGGCTTCAATAACCAGACCGAATTCGACATCGCGCGCAACGCCCTCATCGCCCGCGAAACGAAGCTCAAGAAACTCTTCGCCTCGATCGAGAAACGCGGCGACAAATATGACGCGCTTCTCGAAGAACTCAAGGCCCTCAATTCGCAGACCGCCGAGCTCAACGAAGGCCTCAACATCGTGCCGCGTGAGAGCGAGTTCTAAGAGTTTCTGAAAATTTTGGTGACATGTCACCGTTTTTCGGAATAACCACAGGTTCAATGCGCTTGCATGGTGTTATGACTACTTCAATTGAGACCCGTCCTGACTTCGTTGCAGGCACCTGGAAGCTTGACCCCACGCACTCCGAGATCTCCTTCTCCGTGCGTCACCTCGCAATCAGCAAGGTTCGCGGCTTCTTCGAGACCTTCGACGTAACGATCGTCACGAACGAGGACCCCACCAAGAACAGCGTTGTCGCCACCGTCGACGTTGCCTCGGTAAACACAAACCAGAAAGACCGTGACGGTCACCTCAAGACGGGCGACTTCTTCCTCGTCGAGGAGTACCCCACGATGGACTTCGTCTCGACCGACTTCGCAGTCGACGGCGACGACTTCACCCTCACCGGCGACCTCACGCTTCGCGGCGTCACCAAGAGCGTTGTGCTCAAGGGTGAGTTCGGTGGAATCACGACCGACGGCTACGGCCAGACCAAGGCAGGCGCCACGGCGTCGACCAAGATTGACCGCACCGAGTTCGGCGTCAACTGGAACGCAGCGATCGAGGCCGGCGGCTTCACACTCGGCAACGACGTCTCGATCAACATCGAGCTTCAGGTAGTTCTGCAGCCGTAAGTTTTCTTTTTGTTCGGGCCCGGTAGGCAACTACCGGGCCCTTTCTTTTTGCATCCGGCTATGGTGAATGGATGTCGCAGCGCCTCAAATCCGCACTCGTTCTTGTCGCTCTCCTCGTGATTTCCTTCGGCGTCGCAGCCCTTGGCAGCACCGCCACCGCCGGAAACGTCGACGGTTGGTACGCTTCCGCCGAGAAGGCGCCGTGGAATCCGCCGAACTGGCTCTTCGGCCCGGCGTGGACACTTCTCTACACGCTGATGAGCGTCGCGGCGTGGCTCGTCTGGCGTCGTGGAGGCTCGCTCAAGCCCTACGTCTTTCAGCTTGTGCTCAACGCGATCTGGACGCCGGTGTTCTTCGGCCTCTACCCGGTCATCGGAGCACCGGCGCTGTGGATCGCCCTCGTCATCATCGTGGCGCTCGACGTGGCGGTGCTTCTCACAATGCTGAGCTTCTGGCGCACATCAAAGCTCGCGGCGTGGCTGCTCGTGCCCTACTGGGCCTGGGTGCTCTTCGCAACGACGCTCAACGCGGCGCTCGCCATCCTGAATTCCTAGTTTCCGGCCGCTGCCACGTTCTCGGCGCTGAACATCTCCGAGATCTCGGCGATGTCTGCCGCGCTGGCCTTCCACGCCGTCGCGGCGCCCGCGTTCTGAACGATCTGCTCAGGCTTCGTCGCGCCGGCAATCACACTCGTGAGTCCCGGCTGGGCGAGCAGCCAGGCGAGGGTGACCTCGAGCATCGTCGCCCCGCGCGCCTCGCAGAATGCGCGGTAGTTCTCGATAATGTTCCACGGCGCCGTGTCGACGAGGTGCGAGCGGATCATCATGATCCGGCTGTCTTTCGGCCCGCCGTCGCGCGTGAACTTGCCGGTGAAGAGGCCGTTGTAGAGCGGGAAGAAGGGCAAGAAGCCGAGCCCGTACTCGTTGACCGCCGGCAGCACCTCTTTCTCCGCGTCGCGCACAAGCAGGCTGTATTCGTTCTGGCTGCTGACGAATCTGTTGTGACCGCGAAGGCGGGCGACGTACTCGGCCTCTGCGATCTGCCAGCCAGCGAGGTTGGAGTGCCCGAGGTAGCGCACCTTGCCCTCCGTGATGAGTTCGTCGAGTGCGGCGAGCGTCTCTTCGATCGGCGTCAACGGGTCGGGCTGGTGCAGCTGGTAGAGGTCGATCCAGTCGGTCTGCAGCCGGGTGAGGCTCGCCTCGACAGCGAGACGGATGTAGCGGCGCGACCCGCGCGCTCCCCAGTCGGGGCCGTTGGTGCCCGCCATGTCCATGCCGAACTTCGTCGCGAGAACGATGTCGTTTCGGCGTCCCTTGAGCGCGTTGCCCATAAGCGTTTCACTCAGGCCGCGCTCTGAGCCATAGATGTCTGCCGTGTCGAAGAACGTCACGCCAGCGTCGATCGCCGCGTTGATCACGGCGTCAGTGCCCTCCTGCGTCTCGCTCGCTGTTCCCGAGCGGCCAAAGTTGTTACACCCGAGGCCGATCGTCGAAACGCGGAGTCCGGAGCGGCCAAGATTGCGGTATTCGATGTCAGGCATGCTTCGATCGTATCCACTCTTCTCCTCCACAACCGCGGTGCACATGGGGTTATGCGCCATGTCCGAAAAGCGCTGGAGCGGCATGGATGCGACAGCTACCGTTGAGGCATGAGCATCACATTCTCGTCCCCCTCTTTTATCCGCCGCGTCGACAGTCCTATCGGCCGCATCGAACTCACGAGCGACGGCGAATTCGTCACAAAACTCGCCATCGAGACGGCCGGTCACCTCCCGTACGAAGAGCTGCCCGAGCGCACAAACACCGTTCTCGACGCTGCCGTCGAGCAGCTCGCCGAATACTTCGCGGGCACCCGCAAGAACTTCGACGTTCCCGTGCGACTCACCGGCACGCCCTTTCAGGAGTCGGTGTGGGAGCTCCTGAGCGACATCCCGTTCGGTGAGGTCACGTCGTACGGCGCAGTGGGCATCTCGACCGGCCGCCCAACGGCAGGGCGCGCGGTTGGTGGGGCGGTCGGCGCCAACCCCGTGCCGATCATCGTGCCGTGCCATCGCATTCTCGCCTCGAACAACCGCATCACCGGCTACAGCGCGGGTGAGGGCATCCCGACAAAGGCCTGGCTGCTTGAGCACGAAGGGATCCCTCACACTGTCTGATGTAGTGATCGGCGATGACGGCATCGCACGCTGCGCCTGGTCGGCCGCAGACCCGGAGTACCGCCGGTACCACGACGACGAGTGGGGCACTCCCCTGCACGGCGACATCCCGCTGTATGAAAAGCTCAGCCTCGAGGGGTTTCAGGCCGGCCTCTCGTGGATCACAATCCTGCGCAGGCGCCCTGCCTTTCGCGAGCTCTTCTTCGGCTTCGAACCCGCACGGGTCGCCGCGCTCTCCGATGACGATGTCGAGCGGCTGATGGGCGACACTCGCATCATTCGCAACAGGGCGAAAATTCTCGCGGCCATCTCGAACGCGCGGCTGACGCTCGAACTCACGAGCGATTCGCCCGGCGCGCTCGATGCACTCCTGTGGTCGTTCGCTCCGCAACCGCGTGAACACGCCCCCGCGAGCTTCGCCGAGGTGCCCGCCATCACGCCGGAGTCGACGGCGATGAGCAAGCACCTGCGCAAGCTTGGCTACACATTCGTCGGGCCGACGACCCTCTACGCGCTGATGCAGAGTTCAGGCATGGTCGACGACCACGTCGCGGGCTGTTTCAGGGCTGTCGACGGTTAGACGGCTAGGCGCCAGCGGGCAGCTCGGCACCGCGACCGACGCGCGGGGGCGTAAGCCCGGCCGCCTTGATGAGCTCAGGCTCGTAGGGGTCTTTGCCGAAGCCGAGCACAAACAGCCAGACAACCGGTAACAGAATGCCGAGAACGAGCATGCCGACATCCTTTCGGAACGCCTTGCCCGTCGACCACATGCCGATGTACAAGAACACCGACGCAACGATTCCGCCGCCCGGAATTATTGTCGCGAGCACCCACCACCCGCTCTGGCCCCCGAGCTCGAGCCAGGTGTAGGTGCTGTAGTACGGAACCCAAGCCTTCCACGGCTCGATACCGGCCTTTTTGAATAGCGCGGCGAGCGGAATGCTGAGCAGAACGTAGATCGCCGCACCGAGAACGAGGCCACCGACTATCGACATCGTCATAATGAGAATCGAGAGGCCGATGGCATCTGTCTCGTTGAACTCCATGTGGTCTCCCCTAACGATGAGCGAGACACCATTCAAGCATTTAGAAGGTCAGTTCGAGTTCGCCGGGCTTTCCATAAGCGAGTCGGATGTCGCGGCTCACCGCCCAGTCGATCAGGCCCGCGACATCCGAATGATCGATACCGGCTTGCGCGAGTGCCCGAACAAACTCGCCCTTACCCTTCTTGTTGAAGTGGTTGAGAGCGCGCTTCTGGCCATTGGGGCCGTCGGTGACAACGCGAAGGTAGAGCGCTCCGGCGGGGGCGGGGCCAAGATTCGCGTAGGCCTCTGACCGCAGGTCGAGCACAAGACCATCGTGCAGCGCGAGAGCCTCAGAGATCGCGGCCGACCAGTGCTTGCGCAGGGCAACTCCGGGCAGCTTCGAATCGTGCGACAGCCGGTAGGCCGGAATCGCATCACCCGCGCCAACGAGCCCAAATAGTGCGGAGTGAACGACGACGTTGCGGGCAAGCCAGTCGCGAGCGTTGTCATCGAGTGTCTCCGTGGCGAGCCCTTCGAAGAGCACGCCTGTGAAGCGGTCCATGGCGATCATCGTCGGCGAGCTGTGCAGCACTCGATTGCGGTCGATCTCGAAGCGCTGCTTCGGGCCGAGGCCGAGTGCGACAGTCGACTCCTCGACACTGCGCGACAGTTTTTTGAGCGCAGCGATAGCCGCGGAACGCTGCGGGGTCAACGAACCAAACGATAGCGCCGCGAGATCGAGCACAGAGCCCTCGGCTCCCCCGTCGCGCTTGGTCTCGGACGGCGGCAGAAGTACGAGCATCAGCCCTTGAGAAAGGTAATGGCGCGCTGCACGATGACCTCGAGCGGCTCGACAGAGTCGAGGGTGATGCGCGCGGCACTGGCGCTCGGGCCCGTCCACTCGGCGTACTCGTCGAGGCTCTGCTCGACGGCGTGCCAGGTCGGCTCGGCGAGGTTCGGCAAGTTGCGGCTGCGTGCCTCGAGGCGTGAGCGGTGGATCGCGGGATCCGAGCACACGACCTCGACAAACTTGAGCGGCTCACCGAGTCGCTTTGCGAGGTTCACCCACTGCTCGCGAGCGGGAAGAACCGCGTTGACGGCATCGATGATTACCCCGCCACGACGGGAACGCACGATCGACTCAGCCAGGGTCTCGGCCACGAGGTACGCGGCGAGACCCGTCGGCTGATCCGAATCAATTCCGGCGCGAAGAATCGACGACTCGATCGGGTCAACCGAGACAAGCGGCTTGCCCAGTTGTTGCCCGATGAGTTCGGCGATTGTGCTCTTGCCGCTACCGGGCAAACCGGCCATGGCTACGAGCACGGAAGCTAAACCAGCTCTGCGTTGCGCGCGACGATCGTGACGTTGTTGTTTTCGACCGAGAGAAAGCCGTCTTCGGCGTTAGCCGTAACAACCGATCCCTCTGTCGTCGTAACACGCACTTCGCCGGCGCCGAGGATGGCGAGAATCGGTTCGTGCCCAGGCAGGATACCGATCTCACCTTCCGTCGTACGCGCGACGATCTGCTTCGCAAGGCCCGACCAGACTTCCTGGTCGGCCGAGACGACGCTGACTGTGAGTTCGGCCATGGTTAGCCGTTCTCCTTCTGGATCTTTGCCCACTGCTCTTCGACGTCGGAGATGCCACCGACGTTGAAGAATGCCTGCTCGGCGACGTGGTCGAACTCACCCTTGACGATCGCGTCGAACGACTCGATTGTCTCCTTGAGCGGAACAGTCGATCCCTCAACACCGGTGAACTTCTTCGCCATGTAGGTGTTCTGCGAGAGGAACTGCTGAATGCGACGTGCGCGCGAGACTGTGATCTTGTCTTCTTCAGAGAGCTCGTCAACACCGAGGATCGCGATGATCTCCTGGAGTTCCTTGTTCTTCTGAAGGATCGCCTTCACGCTCGTCGCGACACGGTAGTGGTCTGCACCCAAGTAGCGGGGGTCGAGAATACGCGAGGTCGAGGTCAGCGGGTCAACGGCCGGGTAGAGGCCCTTCGACGCGATCTCACGCGAAAGCTCGGTCGTTGCATCCAAGTGAGCAAATGTGGTTGCCGGCGCGGGGTCGGTGTAGTCGTCGGCAGGCACGTAGATGGCCTGAAGCGACGTGATCGAGTGACCACGCGTCGAGGTGATGCGCTCCTGGAGCACACCCATCTCGTCAGCAAGGTTGGGCTGGTAACCCACGGCGGAAGGCATACGGCCCAGAAGGGTCGACACCTCGGAACCGGCCTGCGTGAAGCGGAAGATGTTGTCGATGAAGAGCAGAACGTCCTGCTTCTGCACGTCGCGGAAGTACTCAGCCATCGTGAGGGCCGAGAGGGCGACGCGAAGACGCGTTCCCGGCGGCTCGTCCATCTGGCCGAAGACCAGGGCCGTCTTGTCGAAGACACCTGCCTCGTCCATTTCGGCGATGAGGTCGTTGCCCTCACGGGTGCGCTCGCCAACACCGGCGAACACGGAAACTCCACCGTGGTCCTGCGCAACGCGCTGGATCATTTCCTGGATAAGAACAGTCTTTCCGACACCTGCACCACCGAAGAGGCCGATCTTTCCACCCTGCACGTACGGGGTGAGAAGGTCGATGACCTTGATGCCGGTCTCGAAGAGTTCGGTCTTCGACTCAAGCTGGTCGAATGCCGGGGGCGTGCGGTGGATGGGCCAGCGCTCGGTGATCTCGATCTTCTCGCCGTTGATCGTGCCGTCGGCGTCAGCGTTCATGATCTCGCCGATGACGTTGAAGACCTTGCCCTTTGTGACGTCACCAACGGGAACGGAGATCGCCTCGCCGGTGTCGCGCACGTCCTGTCCGCGGACGAGTCCGTCGGTCGGCTTGAGCGCGATGGCGCGAACGAGGTCATCACCGAGGTGCTGTGCGACCTCGAGCGTGATCTCGTTCGACTCGCCGTCGATGGTGATCGTCGTCTTGAGCGCGTTGTAGATCGCGGGGATCGACGCGTGCGGGAACTCGATGTCAACGACCGGGCCCGTCACGCGGGCGATACGTCCGACACCGGCGACTGCGGCCGACTTGGCGGGAGCCTTCTTGGTTGCGGTAGCCATGGTTTCTCTTCCTGTTACTTAGCCGAGCTCAGGGCGTCTGCGCCGCCCACGA
>Ga0247805_1000119_pt1 | contig 56973 bp, 48 predicted proteins | sample UWRJL044104R1_FD_180930 | JGI IMG/M metagenome (GOLD analysis project Ga0247805, IMG submission 180930) | Plant litter microbial communities from Arlington Agricultural Research Station in Wisconsin, United States - UWRJ-L044-104R-1 | ecosystem: Environmental > Terrestrial > Plant litter >...
GGCCGACCTCAATTGGTCGAATCCAGAAGTAGTGGATGAGGTACAGCAAGTATTAAAATTTTGGCTGGATGCTGGAGTAGATGGATTCAGGCTCGATGTCATCAATTTCCTGAGTACCGATGGGATCCTTGCGGATAATCCGATAAAAGATGGAAATCAGATGCATCTATATGACATCGACCAATCAGGAGTGAAGGAAGCCATGAAAACCATAAAGTCAACCGTCAATGCTTATCAGGACCGTTTTATCGTGGGAGAAATTGGCAGTGACAAGATAGACGTTTTGAAGCAATACCAATCGGAAGAATTATTGGATGTTGTCTTTAATTTCAATTTCGGAAGCATTCCTGTTTTCTCAGCCGAAAGGATTTTCAATGAACTGCAGAGTATGGAAAAAAATATGGGCAATTATCCCACGCTGTTTTTCGGAAGCCACGATATGCCACGAATGATTGACAGGTTGGCTGATGGAAATGATGAAAAAGCTTCAGCGTTGGCAGCATTGGTCTTTACGGCAAAAGGAGTCCCATTCGTATATTATGGAGAAGAGATCGGAATGCACAATATCATTGCTGAACGTTTTGAAGAAATAGCAGATATCCAAGGGAAAACCCATTATAAATTGGCAATAGGAAAAGGGGAAAGCCCAGAAAAGGCCTTGTTGGAAGGAAACAAGAACAATCGCGACAAATCTAGAAGTCCGATGCAATGGAACGACAGTGACTTCGCCGGATTTTCAACTGGAAAAGCGTGGATAAAAGTCAATCCGGATTACAAGGCAAATAACGTGGAGCATCGTAAAGAGGATAAAAATTCAATCTTTTATAAGTACAAGGAATTGATTGCATTACGAAACAAGGAGAAAGCATTGCAATACGGAACATACGATAAGCTTGAATTCAACGACAATCAGATTCTATATACGAGAACTTTTGAAAATGAAAGTGTCACCGTCATCATTAATTTTGGAAATGCAACCTCGGTTGATCTTCCTAAAGAGGCTAAGATCCTTTCAGGAAATAGAGCACTCAGGACGAACAGTTTTATCATTTATAAGAATCAGACTTCCCGCAAAGCAAAAAAAAATCCTAACTCTCGTTAGGATTTTCTAGTTTAAAGTTCGTATCCGAAATTCTGTGTAAATGATTTCGTGACGTCCATCGTTTCTTGCGGAATTGGGAATATCCTCCTGAAGGGTTGCGAAACCGGTTTTGCAGAAAAAGGCAATTCAAATTTTCCAAAACGGATCATTTGAGGGCGTCTGTACATTTCCCAGTACATTTCGAAACCCAATTCTTTGTAGAGGATATCAGCATTCAACGACACGATTGGAGTTCCAGGAACATTGTTGAACAATGCCTCTCTGGTCCTGTTGATTCGCAAGGCGTTGACATCTGCAAGAGCCAGGCCAATATCACCTTTACGGAAATAAGCTTCGGCTCTCATCGTGTAAATTCCTCCTAGTCTGAACAACGGAATATCAACATTGCTTGAACCATTTCCTTCTTCAGGATCAAATTCATATTTGAAGACGCGAGCACCTCTGTTGATCTGATTTTGGGCAAAAACGGCAACTGCCGGATTATCAAAGTTTAATGCTGGTGTAAAATCCATTGGCGTTGTTGTACTTTTTTCCATAACCAACGGAAAAACCTTGATCCTGTTGTCATCCGTCATTTCAAATTTTCCAGAAGGAGTCAGCTTTGGTCCGTATTGTGGTCCGGCCATAATTCCGTAGTTGAAGTGAAACCAAGGCAATCCGGCACTTCCAGGAACGATATCGGTTGCAGGAACGCTTGTTGTGGTCGCGTCGTTCATGAACCAGGTTCCATCGCTGTATTGGACATATCTGTGGAATCTTGGATCATCGTGGTTCCCATCCCAGCTCGCATAGAATTCTGGAGAAATACAAGAGGCATTCGTACCTCTATTTGCTGGCGAAACCCTCTGGTTACGTTCCATCGATACGTAAGCAAAATCATTGTCACCGTTTCGGATATAATCGATTTTTTGAACCACGGCAAAGATCATTTCAGAACTTCCTGAATTATCAAGAGAAAAGTTCTTGAAATAATTGCTTTCCAGATTGAATTTTCCAGAGTTGATCAAGAGCGAAGTATAATAAATAACCTGATCCATATCGGTACCTGTGCCACTAACGGCAGCTTCAGTAAAATTAAAGCTTGAAGTTGGATTGTAACGGTCCTTGAAAACTGCCCTGTTCAGATACATATTGCTCAGCAAGCCATAGGCAGCTTCTTTTGTAAAACGGCCTGTATGTGTAGATTGCTGCCCTAATTCGGCAAGTTCAGGCAGTAACGCTTCTACTTCTAGAATCAAACTGTCTATCGCTGTATCCGCTTGAAGTATTTCCAAGGGAGCATTCAGATCCAAAGGATCCCTGTAAGGAGCTTGACCATACAAATCCAAAGTGGTAAAAGTATAGTAGGCCAAAAGTCCTTTGGCTTCCGCCATGAAAAGATCTTTTTCTGGAATTGTACTGTTGTGTATTGACTTGATGGCAGTAAGCGATCTCGTGATGCCGTTCGTCAGCAAGTTCCAGTTGTCGGTTACAATGGCATTGTTCGAGCTCCAAGAAAACTCGTGCATCGAACGCCATTTTCCACCATCTCCCCAGTCGCTTCCCCTTGTTGGCAACAAGGCCACATCGCTGGTATATTCTTGCAAGGCAAAAACACCTCCGTGGTCTACAAAGGTCTTGTCTCCTAGTCGATCATAAGCGGCAGCCAAAGCTCCAGCCGGATTTGAAGCAGCTTCTCCAAGTACTTCATCCAGTACCACTTCATCCAAATCAGTACAACTGATGGAAAAAAAGGCTAGAAATGCAACGGCTACATTTTTAGTAGTGAATAATGTTGTTAGTTTCATAATAAAGAAATTTATTTATTTTTTTTTAAATGCTATCTTCGTTGGTTGTATTGGCTTAAAGCCAAATCCTTCCAAGTGATTTTTACGTTTTACAATTTTAAAGTTGCACCAAAAAGGAATGTTTTTGATGTTGGATAACTCGAATAATCAATTCCTATTGATTGATTTCCACCGCTCGATTTGGGGCTGTTGATCAGAGGATCAAAACCTGAATAATCAGTGATTGTTAGAAGGTTCTGACCTGTTACAAACAACGTTAATCCTTTCATCCATTTAAAATTATCGGTCTTGAAATTATACCCCAGACGAACACTGTTCAATCGGATGAAATCGGATTTCTCCAAGAAGAGTGTGGATAATTGTGGCGCATTTGCAGGATTTGCTCCTGAGGTGTAATAATCCGAAGCAACGTTTCGGTCCGAAGCAAGGTTGTTGATGTTTAAGGCGTTGAGTCCTGTGTTGTTTACCAAATAACCTCCAGTTTGACCGATGATTGAGAACGAGAAATCAAAGTTTTTATAGTTCATCTGGCTGTTGATGCCATACGTGAATTTGGGCAAGGCACCTTCGATAATTTTACGGTCGCTACTGCTGATAACGCCATCTCCGTTGTTGTCCTTGAAGATGTTTCCGCCTTCTTCGTCAAACCCGATGTGTTCCAGCAAATAGAACGATCCTGCTGCATATCCACTTTTGTAGATGTTGGCCAAAACACCCGATTGTCCGGGTCCGGAAATGGTTCCCGATAAAATTTCGGATACAGGAAGATTCTTGATTTCATTGTCCAAAGTCGCTCCATTTACATCGACCGTCCAGGAAAAGTCTTGTGTATTGATGATTTTTGATCCCAACATGAACTCAAAACCTTTGTTTACGATCTCACCATCAATGTTTACCCAGACCGTGTTGGTCGGGCTCAAAACTTGAGATGGAATGTTCAGGATGGCATCGGTTGTGGTTTTGTTGAAATAATCTAAAGTTCCAAAGAATTTATCGTTCCATAAGCTGAAATCCAGACCGATGTTGTATTGCGTTACCACCTCCCATTTCAAATCAGGATTTGGCGTTCTCACGACTGAGATTCCGTTTACCAATTCCAAATCATCATACAGATAATAACCATCTGCACCGGATAGGGAATAACTCGCTTTTGTAAGCTTGTTTTCAACTTCTTGGTTACCCGTTTGTCCCCAACTGGTTCTAAGCTTCAAACTTTGAACAGCTTTCGATTCTTTTAGGAATCCTTCTTCGGCAATATTCCATCCCACTGCAAAGGATGGGAAATAGCCGTATTTGTTGTTATCTCCAAAACGGGTGGAACCATCGGCTCTCATCGAGGCAGTCAGAAGGTACTTTCCATCGAAAGTATAATTTACCCTTCCAAAATAAGACTGCAGTTCATTTTCCTGGGCAAAGCCAAAAACGCCTGTCTGACGTCCTGAAAATCCAGGATTGTTTCCAGGTGAAATACCTACTTCTTGATCATCAATTCCATCAACGCTGAAGTTGGTTCCCGATCTTTCAAACTTTTGATAGGAAAAACCACCAAGCACTTCCAGCTTGTGCCTTTCGGCGAATAGATTATAGGTCAGGTAATGTTCTATAAGTGAATTTTTAGATTCCATATTGTTCTGAACATATCTTCCCAGCGGATTCAAATCGGTAAGGTTCGGGAAAATAGTCGTGTTTCTTTCGGCCATGGAACGGTCATAGCCAAAGTTTAATTTATATTCCAATCCGTCAACAATCCTGAACGAAGTTTCCAAGTTTCCTAAAACCCTGATGGTTCTTGTTTCATCATCATAGATGCTCAACAAATAAGCAGGATTGTAATGGGCATTCATGTTGAAATTGGTGTATGCTCCATTTTCATCAAAAACCGAACGGGTAGGGTTGGCCATCAAAGTATGGATGATCAATTGTCCGTTCGAACCTCCGTCATCACTTGTAGGAACTCCCTTGTCGATGGTTTCACTTGCCGTAAGGTTCACTTTTACCTTCAGGCGTTTGTTGTCCAGGAACGATTCTGCAGCGTTGATTCTGCCAGAAGTACGCGAAAAATTGCTTTCGTTCACGATACCTTCTTGTTCCATATTGGCCAGGGAAACATAGTAGTTCCCTGAATCCGTTTGCTTGGCAAAAGACATCGAGTTGTTTTTAGTAACAGCCGATCTGAAAATCACATCTTGCCAATCGGTATTTCCACCGTGGTCGAAGGCAGGATCTTTGATCGCGTTTCTGTATTCGCTTGCCGAAAGGACGTCTAATTTTTTAGTAACGGTCGAAAATCCCAAATAGCTGTCAACCGTAAAAGTAGCATCGCCTTTTGAACCTTTTTTGGTGGTGATGATCACAACTCCATTCGAGCCTCTTGCTCCATAAATAGCTGAAGCAGATGCATCTTTTAGCACCGTGATCGATTCGATATCACTTGTGTTAAGGAAATTCAAGGGGTTTTTGGCAGTCGAAGAACCAAAACCAACATTTGTTCCTCCGGGACTTACGCCATCGTTAGACAATGGAACTCCATCTACAACAAATAAAGGTGTACTTCCGCTTCGGATGGATCCAACCCCACGAATCGTTACATTTACTCCGGCTCCGGGTTCTCCGCTTGTACTCACTACTCGAACACCTGCTACCTTTCCTTGAAGCAGATTGTCGGCAGAAACATTGACTCCTTGTCTGAAATTGGCCTCTCCAATTTGGGAAACAGCACCGGTTACATCCGACTTGGATTGTCTTCCGTATCCGACCACCATTACTTCGCTCAACTCTGAAGCATCAGATTCTAATTTGATGTTCAGATTAGTACCGTCAACAATGATCGTTTTGGTCTTGTAGCCGATATAGGAAATTTCTAAAGTTTTCCCTTGGGCTACCGTAATTTCAAATTCACCATCAAGGTTTGTAATTACAGCATTCGTGGTTCCGGCTTCAACAACCGAGGCACCGGGAAGCGGCACTCCATTCTCATCTAGGATCTTACCTTTTATGGTTTGTTGAGAAAGTGTTTTTTTTATATGCTCCATCTTTTTAATCAACACCAATTTATTGTTGATGCTGTAGCTGAAATGGGCTTTCTGCGACAAATCTTCCAGAACCTGCTCCAATTGATTGTTCTTGTAATTGATGGAGTAACTGGTCTGGTCCTTGATTACAGCTTCTCCATAACTGAATTTGTAATGGGTTTGTTTGCTTAATTCTGAAAAAATGCTCACTAAAGTTGCTTTTTCTGAAATAATTTTTACTTTTGGAGAATCATTAGCAATTTCTTTGGAAAAGGCAGTGTTGATGGACATTAAGGTTGCAACTAAAAACAATGCGTTTTTTAGTTTGAAAGATGTAAATTTAAAAGTCATAATTTAAGTTATTGATTTATACGATGCTTAATTTTCGGCCGTGGTTGTTCGTAGCAACTGCGGCTTTTTTAATTCACTGTTACGGTCTCCTCATATAGTTCAAATTTTAAGTTGGTGATGTAATTTATTTGGTTTAAAATGCTTTCCAATGAAGCTTTTCGTGCGATGAAAAGCGTGAGTCGGGTATCCAGGACAAGTTTGTTTTGCACCTTCATGTTGATCCCGTATTTGTATTCCAAAAGTTTAAAAACCTCTTTCAGGGAAACATTATTCAATTCAGTGTTTTCTTTGTAAAAGCTTGAAATTGATGTCGTTTCAGATTTTTCCTTGAATAAATTTCCAGCAATCAGTGATACTTTCTCGTTTGGAAGCAAATCAATGCTTTGGTTTTTGGAAGAAACATTTACCTTTCCGGTTACAACCATCACATTGCATTTTGCTTTGGATAGCTGGATGTGGAAAGAAGTTCCCAAGACTTTTGTTTTGATCGCTCCAGATGTAATGATAAAAGGATGTTCGGGATCTTTTGCCACTTCAAAGAAGGCATTTCCTTTCAGGAGTTTTACGGCTCTTTCCTCATTGTCAAAAGTTTCTGGATATTCAAAAACCGAATTGGCGGCCAGGTAAATTATCGAACCATCTTCGAGTTGTATCGAATCGGATAATTGGGCTGTTTTAAAAGTGACCATCTCGGGAGTAGTATTGCTTGAAAAATAGCCTAAACCAAATAGTAGGGCGATACTTGCGGCAACAGCATATTTAAAGTACAGAGGCAATACTTTTTTCTTGTTGATGTGCTTTTGGATGGCATTGTATATTTTCTCCGAAGCCTGATTTTTTTCCCCCATCGCTTCAACCCATTCCGATTTCTCGTAGTTTGATTGCATGAAATCATTCAGCAGTTGCGCTTCGGAATTGGAGGTTTTCTTTTGCTCGCTTTTTTCAAGGAGACTTTCCAGATTGTGTTTCAATTTTCTTACCATCATACTTATTGTTCAACTATAAGTACCAAGATTTCAAAATCGTACCATCCGGAATTATTATGAGATTGTTAACGGAAAGTTATTATAAAAGCAGGCTCAAAAACAAGAGCAAGGCCAGCATCCAATCCAGATTTTTAAGTCCGATTCGTAACTGCTTCAGTCCCATAGAGATTTGGTTTTTTACAGTTTGCTTTGAGATATTGAGTTCTAGAGCAATTTCATCGATACTGATTTCCTGAATTTTATGCATCAGGATAATTGCTCTTCTTTTTTCAGGAAGTGAATTCAAAAGCAGGTGAAGCTTGTCGGATATTTCGGCATCAAAACCCGAAAAATTGTCAATCAGGTAATTGTCGAAATGATCTTCCAGAACGGTCTTGTCAAATTTTTCGTCCCTGTAGCTTTTAAAGATTTGATTTTTTACAGCCCTGAAAAGATAATTTTCAACAGAGGAAATGTCTATTCTTTTTCGTCGTTCCCAGAGGTCGATAAACACGTCCTGCACTACATTTTGTGCAAGATGTTGGTCTTGGGTTATTTTAAATGAAAAGGCATTTAGTTTTTCCCAATAGTCAGCATATATCTTTTCGAAATTCTCTGTAGTATCCATTTCAGAAATCGGGTAGTGTAAGGTGCGAAATAATGAAATGTATCCTGATTGCATTTTTCCTGAAGGTTATATTTTAATTAATTAATAGGACGGGAGTGGCTGTAATTTAATGAAAGTATTCCTTTTTGTTTTTTTTAGCCTAACCTGTATTTAATCTTCAACTTCTATTTTCGCATTCAAATCCCCTGCTTTTTCGAATACATTTCTAAAACCTCAAATCAAATAGTAGATTCAATATGAAATCAACCCTAAAAATGGCTTTTTTGCTGTCAGCCTCATTGTTTTTTCAAGCAAATGCCCAAGATGATTTACGCCTTAATCAGCTTCAAGTCATTGGTTCCCATAACAGTTATAAGATGGCAATTGAACCGAAATTGTTCGATTTTTTGCAGAGCAAGGATTCATCAGGCGGAATGAAAGGACTTCAATACGAACATATTTCGATTACAGATCAATTGAATCTGGGCCTTCGAAATCTTGAAATTGATGTTTATGCCGATACAAAAGGAGGACAGTATGCTCATCCGAAAGGCTTGGATTTGGTTCAATCAACCATTCCTTATGATCCGGAAGGAAAGATGAAGGAGCCCGGTTTCAAAGTATTCCATGTTTTGGATATTGATTTCAGAAGTTCGACTTTGACATTTCAAGATTGCTTGAAGGAAATAAAAGAATGGTCGGATGCCCATCCAGATCATACGCCAATTTTTATTACTTTAGAACCAAAAGATGGTGAAACCAACCGATTAGGAACTACACCTGAAGCATTTACACCTGCCTTGTTTGATGCATTGGATGAAGAAATCATAAGAGGTTTGGGAGTCAATAAATTAGTTACTCCTGATGGGGTGAGAGGAAACTGCAAGACGCTGGAAGAAGCCGTTTTGAAAAACAACTGGCCAGCTTTGAAAGAAGTCAAGGGAAGATTTCTATTTGTCTTGGACGACAGCAAGAAAAAGAAAGAGATGTACATGAAAGATCATCCTTCGTTAAAAAACAGGATTGTTTTTGTTGATGCTGAACCGGGAACGCCAGAAGCTGCCGTGATGTTTAGGAATGATCCTGAAGATGCAACCATTTCAGATTTAGTCAGGAAGGGGTACATCATCCGAACCAGGGCCGACAATAGTACGGAACAAGCTCGGAACAACGATTACAGGCATTTTGAATTGGCACAGAAATCGGGTGCTCAAATCATTTCAACCGATTATTATCAGCCAAGTTCACTTTTTGAATCGACTTACAAGGTGCAATTCGATACGGGGAAATACGAACGGATTAATCCGGTTAACGGAAAAAAGAAATAAGAATATTTTGAATTGGAGACGGAGGCTGATTTTGCCTCCGTTTTTTATTAGGATGAATTATTTCTTCAAGTTTTCAATGGCACCGGTTTTCAAATCGATACTGAAATGATCAGCCGGAGCTCCATTTAAAAATTTATTTAGGATTGTCAGAAACAAGCCCAGATGTACACGATTTTGATCATCAGTAGTTCCATTGTTTTTTGTAAAGGATTGGTAAAGCTGTTGGTAGTGCTGGATTCTTTCTTTTCCAATGTCTGGAATGGCAACTTCATCGGCACTTCGGATTCTATAGAAATCTAAAATGATATCAAATCCGGACCAATTTTTATAATTGCTCAAGCTTAAATTTTGATGCTCGATTTTCTGTTTTGCTTTTTTGAATTCGCTTTTGAATGCTTTTTTATTTTTTAGGATGGTATCAAATGACGCATTGGTTTCGATATTGCTCAATAATAACAGCTCTTCTCCTGAAACATCCAGCATGAAGTCTTTAAACGATTCCGGCCAATCTTCTGGTAAGAACCGCAATCGAACCAATTCCTTCAGATGCCAATCTGTAAAATCGTGGTAGTTTCTTGTTTTCAGGATGGCCTCATCCCAAATGGTTGCAGTGTCTTGTTGCTCCAGGAAAGCGTATTCCATTTTATAAAGTTCAAAAAGCTCGTCAAATCGGGGAACTTCATTGAGTGTGATGGTTTCGACGGTTACTTTTTCTGGAGATTGGATCGTCAGTAATTTATAAGCTGGAATATAAGCAGCCAGAGAAGGCGTTTGGATGTTGAACAAGAAATTTCCGTTCGGTGTAGTTCTCAATCCCGTATCGTTAAGGTGCATATGACCTCCAAAATGAATCTTCAATCCGGCATCGGCAAAAGTCTGGGCCACTTCTTCTTCGGGAACACGGTTCAGTTGCCATTTTCCGTTACCCATAAACGCTTTGATAGCTGCGGAAGCACCATCGTTGAACTCCACCATGGGATAATGACTGAAGGCAATTAGTGTTTTGTTTTTGGCTTTCGCTTCAAGTGCAATTTTTTGGATCCAATTTACAAGATGCTTTTTATGGGAAAGCACATTGTTGTAGCCGATGTCGGCTCCTTTATAATTATTTGGGTTTTGAGGATTTCCATCGTTTTTTTCTTTTGTAAGGTATACATTTCCATCGATTGCCAAAAGCCATAATCCATCAACAGGTTCGATCAGATAACTTGCATCTGGAACCGTGAAGCCTCGATCCACTTCGTAGGTCCTGTTTTCCAATTGGGCTTCCTGTGTTGCTTTTTGGTAATTATAATTTTCAGATGAATAAGTTGCAAAAGGAGAAGTCCAATACAAGTGGTTCTCTTTTGGAAAAAAACCAAAATCTTTCAAATGGTTTGTAATTCCAAGATAGCCCATTTTGACAATGTCACGGGTTACAACTACTGGGTGTTCTTTTTCAGGATTGGATTTGTATAAATTTCCGGCACTAAAAACAGGTTGAGGTTTTCCGCCTTCTCCCAAGAAATCATTTTTTCCAGCCTCTTGGGCAAAAGGACCTACAGGATCGTGGTTTCCTGTCGTGATAAAAAAGGAAATGTCGTATTTTTCAGAGTATTGATTCAGTATTTTCTGCAAACCCCGAATGTGAATCGGCTGACCGTCGTCACTGTAATCGCCAGGCAAGGCAACGTATTTGATACCTCGATTCGCAATGTCGTCCAGGGCTGCCAGAAAGGCAAAATAGTTTTCGTTGAAGATTCTGGTGGAATGCAATTGGGATTCCATCGTTCGGGCAAGAGTGAATTTTCCATTTTTCGGATTTAAGATTCCCCTGTAAGCATTGTCTTCAAAAGTGCCGTACAAATCTTGCAGGTGCACATCGGCCAGAAAGGCAATTTGAACACCTTCGATTGGATGTTGTTCTTTTTGAGAATATGAAAAAGACGAGAATAGGATAAGGAATAAGGAAGCAAGTCGACTCATTTTAATTTTTTGCAAAAATGAGGAACCAAATTTAAGTGAGGGTTAAATAAAAGTGATGGTTGAAAGTGGGAGACAATAAAAATAAAAATCCTAAATTACTAGAATAAGTAATTCAGGATTTTTGTGACCACGGTGGGATTTGAACCCACACGCCCTTACGAGCACCACCCCCTCAAGATGGCAAGTCTACCGTTTCTCCACGTGGCCCAAAACAAAAAAAGTTATTCACCGTGGCGAATAACTTTTGTGACCCGACTGGGGCTCGAACCCAGGACCCCATCATTAAAAGTGATGTGCTCTACCGACTGAGCTATCGAGTCATTGCGTTCAAGAAAATTTTTTAAATGACTGGTCATTTTGTGACCCGACTGGGGCTCGAACCCAGGACCCCATCATTAAAAGTGATGTGCTCTACCAACTGAGCTATCGAGTCATTTTCTTTTCTTGAATGCGGGTGCAAATATAAGGCGTTATTATTTATTTTTCAAAGCAATTTTCCTTTAAATTTGTCTTTTTTTAATAATTGTTCTTAACGCCTTAATTTATAAGGTTTTATTTAGATGAGAAAAATAGTGATATTGGGTTATATGGGTTCGGGAAAGACGACAATTGCAAAATTATTGTCCGAAAAAATAAAAATAAAGGTTTTGGACCTGGATAAAATCATCGAGGAACGATTGGATTTGTCCGTGAAAACTATTTTTGAAACCAGGGGAGAAATTTATTTCAGGAAGATGGAACATCAGATCTTTTCAGAATTGATGGCAAATGATGAGCGTATGATTTTAAGCCTGGGAGGAGGGACACCCTGCTATGCTGGAAATCATCTATTATTGAATAGGGAAGGGATAACTTCAATTTATCTTAAAGCATCCATAGAAACGCTTTATAAGCGTTTGTCAAGTGCAAGACCTGACAGGCCTCTTTTATCTGCTCTGGAAAAAGAGGAAATGAAGGAATTTATTGCCAAGCATCTTTTCGACAGGAGCTATTATTACAACCAGGCTGCTTTTAAAGTAACAGTTGATGATAAATCTGCTGAAACGATTGTTGGGGAGATTGAAGACGTGCTAGCTTAAGAAAGCTGCATTGTTATTGTCTTCAAAAGTCACCTGGACGTGTTCCAATAGGGATGTTGAAAGGGAAATCCCTTTGAAATCGGCTTTTACGGGATATTTTTTATGATTTCTATCTACCAGGACAGCCGTCTTGAATTTTGTCAACGGAACGTCCAGAAAGTGCCTTACACCGTAAACCAGAGTTGTTCCGGAATTTAAGACATCATCAACCAAGACTAGGCCTTTGTTTTGATATTCTTCTTTGCTCAAAGAGGTTGTAATAGGCGAAGTTGGATGCTGCTTGTCAATAAAAACTTCGCAAAGTGCTACTTTTAGTGTCGAGATTTTTTCCAATGCAGCAGCAATTTTTTTTGCAAAAACAAATCCGTTATTGGCAATTCCTGCAATTACTATGACTTCTTCGTCCACAAAAGTTTCATAGATCTGATAGGCGATTCTGGTAATCTTGTGTTCTATTTCCTGATTGTTAAGGATGATGTTTTGGCTCATTGTGTCGTTTTTTGAAAGCGGTGTAAATTTAGTTCTTTAATTGTTTTTAATCAACATCGTCGTCTGAAAAATCAGTACTGTAGTCATCAAGGTCACGACGGTCTTTCTTGGTTGGCCTTCCTTCGCCCGTTTTTCGATAATGTTCTTTGGAAAGTTTCAATAATTCCAAATGGGCAAAGACTTCTGGTGGTGTTTCATCCTTCCTGTAAATATCAACCAGTTTGGCTCCGACGCGATTGGGTGGAATGTCTAAGACCGTTATGATCTGCGTAATCTGGTCTTTCCTGAAAGTAATCTTGTCGGTAGGGAAAACTTCCTTGGAAGGCTTGGCAACTTGCCCGTTAACCGTTACGTGATTCTTCTTGCAAGCCTCTGTAACCATATTCCGGGTCTTGTAGTATCTGACGCACCATAAATATTTATCGATTCTCATATCTTTTCTAAAATCGTCGTTAATTTCTTGTTCAAAAATAAATCTATATTGTATCTTGCGGGACTAAAATTCCAACTAATAATGAACAAATTTAGGCTTTATTTTATTTTACTTCTTACAAGCGTCATTTTATTTTCTTGTAATAAAAATGATGACGATACTTCAATTGCGCCACCAAGGGATCTTTCGGAACAATATTTATCTGACATTGATTCAATTGAGCAGTATTTGAAAACACATTATCTTGTTAAAGTAGAAGTTAATGGACTGGTAGATGTTGTTATTGATTCCATTCCAAAAAATAATCCTGGAGGCCTTGTATCGATTTGGGATAATACGGAGTTTCCTTTGCAGTCCAAGATGGTGAAGAATGATTCGAGAACCTCGAACCTAGTGGATGGCAAATCGGAGGATCCTGTAGAGTATAAGATGTATTATGTGATGCTGAGTGAAGGCGTAGGACAACAGGCAACTACTGTAGATTCAACTTTGGTGACCTACAGGGGATGGACACTTGACAATTCGGAATTTGATGTCAGGAATGGGAATGCACCAGCCTGGTTTACTTATCCACAGATCAGTACTTCGGAAATAGCTGTTATTTCTGGATTCAGGCAGTTTACGGCATTATTGAAAAGAGGAGATGATCCTACCGTAGGACAAAATGGTGAGATCAGTTATAGTAATTATGGCTCTGGAGTAGTCTTTATTCCTTCAGGATTAGGTTACTTTAGCAGGTTTCAGGACAAGATTCCATCCTATTCCCCTTTGGTTTTTACAATAAGATTGCATGCAATAAGGGAAAGGGATCACGATAGGGATGGTATCCTGACCAAGTACGAAAGGCTGAATAGTGACGATCCTTATACTGTGGATACTGATGGCGATGGAGTTCCGGATTTCTTGGATATTGATGACGATGGTGATGGATTTCTAACCAGAAGAGAGATCAGGTATACAAAGCTGGATCCTGTAACCCAGGAAGAGCTTACTTTTTACTATCCATTCAATGGAGCACCAGTTGACAATCCGGATACGATAATAGATGAAAGGCAAGGAATTCCTAGTTGTGGTGATGATTTTACTTCACCAACGAGATTAAGAAGGCATTTGGATCCTAATTGCCATTAAAAGCAAAATATAACATAGCATAAAGCATAAAAAAATCCAGTTCATTGAACTGGATTTTTTTATTTATAGAAAAAGGGCAATGATTATTTTCTTTTCATCACTCTCTCAACAGCTTCAACAATGGCTTGATTGTTCAGCTTGTATTTGTCCATCAATTGCTCTGGTGTTCCAGATTCTCCAAAGCTGTCATTGACAGCTACAAACTCTTGTGGAGCAGGGCTGTTTGCAGATAATACTCTGGCAACGCTTTCTCCCAGACCACCTAGGATATTATGTTCTTCGGCTGTAACGATACATTTTGTTTTAGCCAACGATTTCAAGATAGCTTCCTCGTCCAAAGGTTTGATTGTGTGGATGTTGATCACTTCAGCAGAAATTCCTTTTTCTTCCAAAGCTTCAGCAGCAACCAATGCTTCCCATACCAGATGTCCTGTTGCAACGATCGTTACATCTGAACCTTCGTTCAGCAAAATTGCTTTTCCAATGACAAAAGGTTCGTCAGCAGGCATAAAGTTAGGCACTACCGGACGTCCGAAACGCAAGTAGGCTGGTCCGTGATGATCGGCTAATGCAAGTGTAGCTGCCTTGGTTTGATTGTAATCACAAGTATTGATTACAGTCATTCCCGGTAACATTTTCATCAAGCCAATATCTTCAAGGATTTGGTGCGTTGCTCCGTCTTCTCCTAAGGTAAGACCTGCGTGAGAAGCACAAATTTTCACGTTTTTATCAGAATAAGCAACCGATTGACGGATCTGGTCGTAAACCCTTCCTGTAGAAAAGTTGGCGAAAGTTCCCGTGAATGGAATTTTTCCTCCGATTGTCAAACCTGCAGCAATACCAATCATATTGGCTTCTGCAATTCCGATCTGGAAAAAACGCTCCGGATGGTTCTTCTTGAATTCGTCAAATTTCAATGATCCGATCAGATCCGCACAAAGTGCCACGACATTTTCATTTTTCTGACCTAATTCTGTCATCCCCGCTCCAAAACCTGAACGGGTATCTTTACTTCCTGTATTTGTATATTTTTTCATTATTTTTAATTGAAAGATTTAAAAATTAAAAGATTAGGAGAGATACTCCTGACCTATAATTGATAATTCATAGATTAATAGTCGCTTTCGCCTTCACAATAGTTTTGAGTCAAGGCTGTTGCCAACTGCTCATCGTTTGGTGCTTTTCCGTGCCAAGCGTGACTGTACATCATATAATCTACACCATTGCCCATTTCCGTATGCAGCAATACGCAAACTGGTTTTCCTTTTCCGGTTTTAGATTTTGCTTCCGTCATTCCGGCAATAATGGCTTCAATATTATTTCCTTCCTTGATGTCAATAACATCCCAATCAAAAGCTTCAAATTTGGCGCGAACGCTTCCCATATTCAAGACATCATCCGTAGTCCCGTCAATTTGTTTTCCGTTAAGGTCAATCGTGGCAATAAGGTTGTCTACTTTTTTCGCGGAGGCATACATGATGGCTTCCCAGTTTTGTCCTTCTTGCAATTCTCCATCTCCAAGAAGTGCATAAATCAAGTGGTTGTCTTGATTTAGCTTTTTAGCTTGTGCAGCACCAATAGCTACTGACATGCCTTGTCCCAATGAACCAGATGCAACCCTGATTCCAGGCAAGCCTTCGTGAGTGGTTGGATGTCCTTGAAGACGCGAGTTGATGTGACGGAAAGTCGCTAATTCTGCAACAGGAAAGTATCCACTTCTTGCAAGAACGCTATAGAAGACAGGTGAGATATGTCCGTTTGAAAGGAAAAACAAATCCTCCCCGATACCGTCCATGTCAAAACCGTCCTTGCGGTCCATTAGATTTTGATAAAGAGCTACAAGAAATTCCGTACAACCAAGAGAACCTCCCGGATGGCCTGAATTTACTGCGTGAACCATCCTAAGAATGTCTCTTCTTACTTGAATGCTTAAATTGTTTAGTTGTTGTGTGTTAGGCTTCATTTTATGAATTAAAGTTTAAACTGGTGCAAAGATAATCAGATATTTCGGTTTTTAACTATCGGAGTTTTTAGATTTTCAAGAAGTTGTTAAGGGGCTTGTTGTCAAAAAAAAATCCTCAAATTAGATCTTAATTTGAGGATTCTATTAATTTGGGACTTCCTTTAAAAGACTATTGCTGGTGCACTTGCAACAACAAACCCATCAGAATTGGCAACTGCTTCAGTAGTAGATTTTAATTGACCACCTTGATAGATTTTCAAAGTAATTGTTTGTCCGGGTGTTCCTCCTGAACCACCTGCACTGAAACTGGCGCCAGTCGACGATGCATCTGCTGTAAAAGACATTGACCAAGGTAATGAAGTTACTTCGGTAGATGTTGCTCCACCGGATGCCGTAATGTAGGTTACATCCAGTGTTGAGGAAAAATTTCCTGTAATCTCATATTTTACATCTCTTGAAGATGATCCGCCGTTTCCATTGTCATCTGACGAACAAGATCCCAAGATCAGTGACGAAACAATTGTAAATAAAAAAAATAGCTTTTTCATAAAATTTATTGATTTGAGGTTATACTCAAACTTAAGAATTTTCTCAAAATCTGAAAAAGCGTTTAACAAAAGCTTAATATTTACGATACTTGGGATTCTTACATAATTCTATCGTGGTTGAAACTTATAATTTCAAGATTTCATCAGTCCTGTTGCAACGGATATTGAATTCGGAAGCCAATTCCTTAATTCGTGTAACATCCTTCTTTAAAACGAGCAGCAATTGGATTGAATCGCCAAAGCTGTCTCCAAATTCAATCAATTCCAGATCAGGATAATTTTCATCAATCTGTTTGGAAACCCATTCCAGGTATTCCTGTGTATTGAGCTTCAGTTCATAAGGATATTCTGGAAAATCGCCTTCAAACTCGTCCACAATCAATTCGTGGATTTCGTCAATCTTGTCGCCAACAATAATAAAATCATAAATTTCATTGGTGATGGCAAATTGCAAGGCATCTTCAGGAGCGAATTCTTCCAGCCATTCCGCATCGTTTTCCTTTAAGTATTCCGTCGGATTTTCTTTTGCCAATGTCAGGTTTACGATGATTTCTTCTTCGTTTTCTAGTTCAAAATCGGCCAAGAGAAGCGTTATGAGTTCTTTTATTTTTTCCATTTTTATAATTTTATTCAAAGTTAATGATTTGAAACTTGAAAGCTCAAACTTCTTTTTTTCAATCAAACAATTCCAATTTCTTCATTCTGGAACTGATCGCACCTTTGGTCCTTCCGAAATGTTTTGCGAGATCTTTCGGATTCACGCCTTCCATCCATAAAACAGTCAGTTCCTCGTCTAATTCATTTGTCCAAGGGCGATAAGCATCCTTATTTGTTTCGCTTGATTTTCCTATAGGATTCGGAACTTCTGATTTGGTCAATTGTTCCCTTTTCGGAAATGAATATTTTTTCGGGTCTGCCTTTTCAGGAAGTTCCCTGATCAGATAGATATTATCCGAAACGGGAAAATCCTTCGGAACCAATTTTTCCGGAATTCGTATGCTGTTTTTTGTTCGGGTTACTGCCACATAAAGCAAGTTGATTTCCTCATTCATTCGTGCCACATTGATCTCTTCACCTGAATGTTTCAATTTTATCAATCGGTCTTCAGTCATAAAATCATTTACTATCTGTACCGTGTCATATTCCATCCCCTTGCAACGATGAACAGTTGAAAAAATGATTCTCGCCTTGTGCTTGTCTTCGTTCGAAACGTGTTTTTCTTTCAACGATTTTAGAATCCCAGGAATCTTGTTGCCGTATTCTTTTACGATTTCCACCATCATTCCGAGCTGCGAATCGTCCGTGCTTTCGATGTACGTTTCCAATTCTTTCATCGTTTTCATCTCCCGGATCAGCTTGTCGCGAATCATATCACGATTTTTATTCTGCAGGTTCAGTACATCGTACAGCGAAGCGCCTTCATCTGCATAGGTATAGGAATGGATATTTCCTTCAAAATAGATCTCATTGATGTTCTGCTTTTCCGTCACATATTCAATGGCTTTCAAAAGCAAGCCGAGATTTGTCCGTGCAATAATGGCCTTTGATTTTGATCCCTTATTGCTTCCGTTTCCGGAAATGGAAATGGTTTCTGGGTCGTCAAAATGCATTTTATAACCCAAAACACCCATCGCCAAATCGGCAATATCTTGATTGAATCGAAAACTTGTGGAAAGATTATACGTCTTGAATTTTGCTTTCTCCAATGAATTTACGGCGTGTCTCCAGCCATAAATCTGTTGGTGGGTATCGCCAACAATTACCTTTGTGGTATTTTGGTTTAAAAACACATCCAGCATTGCAGGGGAAGCATCTTGGGCTTCATCAAATAAAATATAGTCAAAAGCCAATTTCGGATTTTCCAATTGAAACTTTTTCAAGTAAAAATCGTGCGTGATTTCAATTTCACCTTTGTCCATCTTCGCTAGAAAAAGACGCGTGTGCATTTCGATTTGTACATAAAAAGACTTCGCTACTTTTTTTGCTTTTTCATCAAAAACAATATCCAGATAATTTAATTCCTGCACTTTCCTTTTATTGCTGTTGCAAAAATAGGCCGTGAATTTCAAGATGTGACTGGCGATTACAAACTCAAAATGTTTTTCTGAATTTCCTTGCAGTTTTAAAAGTTCAACGATTTCATTTGTCTTGTAATCTTGATTCCGGACACGATAATTGTAATTGAAGACCACGTGCTTATATGCCAAGGAATGTGCTGTCTCAACTGTTACATTGTCCAGATTGTTTTTTGAAAATTTATCAGAAGCTTCCAATCGAACCGATTTGTTGAAGGCGAGGTAGAGAATTCGACTATTTTTCGGCCGGGCTCTTGCATATTCGAGAATGGTAGTTGTTTTTCCAGAACCTGCAACGGCGTTTATTTTTATATCTCCAGAAGAATTAATGATGGCTTGTTGTTCTTTTGTCAGTTTCACTTGTATGGCTTTTTAGGGGGACAAAAATAAGCTAAAAAAAATCCCCAATCACAAAAATGCAATTGGGGATTTCTATTTGAAATAGAAAATTATTTATTCATTTGCCAGAACATACTCTCCGGAAGCTAAAAGGCTTTCCGCTTTTTTAAACTTCATCGTTTCTGTTTTGCCGCTCAAGACGTGTTTCACGGTAACATTGTCGTTACGGTTGATTTTCGGCTGGTCGCGAACAATAGTTTCCGTAACTTGAGGTCTTTGTGTCTGGCCCGCTTCGCGATTTACCGCTGCAGCTTCATCCGTATTTGGAATTTCATCTTTTGAAATCGTCAATTTTTCTTTCGGACGAACAACCTCTTTTGCTTCTTGGATTGCTGGAGCATTTTGTTGCTGTGGCAAATCACCTTTAAACAAGAACGAAACCACTTCCTTGTTCACACCATTCAACATATTGCTGAACAATTTGAAAGCTTCGAATTTATAGATAAGCAAAGGGTCTTTTTGTTCGTGAACTGCCAATTGAACCGATTGCTTCAATTCGTCCATCTTGCGCAAGTGTTTTTTCCAAGCTTCATCCACGATTGCAAGCGTGATGTTCTTTTCGAAATCGGCAATCAATTGCTGTCCTTCAGAATCGTATGCTTTTTTCAAATCCGTAACCACATTCAAAGTCTTGATTCCGTCTGTAAATGGAACCACGATCCTTTCAAATTGGTTGCTTTCGTTTTCAAAAACATTCTTGATGATAGGGAAGGCCTCTCTTGCACTTCTTGCTGTTTTTTCTGTATAATATTCCAAAGTAGCTTTATACACTTTTCCTGCCAATTCGATTGGAGTTAATTTAGCGAAATCGCTTTCAGAAACTGGTGATGTGATGGAGAAATAACGGATCAATTCAAATTCGAAATTCTTGAAATCGTTTGTTTCTTTGTTGGAAGAAGCAATAAGTTCGCAGGTATCGTAAATCATATTGGCGATATCCACTTTCAAACGTTCACCGTGCAAGGCGTGGCGACGACGTTTGTAAACTACTTCACGCTGGGCATTCATCACGTCATCGTATTCCAATAAACGCTTACGAACACCGAAGTTGTTTTCTTCTACCTTTTTCTGCGCTCTTTCAATCGACTTGGTCATCATTGAATGCTGGATCACTTCTCCTTCTTTCAATCCCATCCTGTCCATTACTTTCGCAACTCTTTCAGAACCGAAAAGACGCATCAAGTTGTCTTCAAGAGAAACATAGAATTGGGAACTACCAACATCTCCCTGACGTCCTGCACGACCTCTCAACTGACGGTCAACACGACGGGAATCATGACGTTCCGTACCAACGATTGCCAAACCACCTGCCGCTTTTACTTCGGCAGTCAACTTGATATCGGTACCACGACCGGCCATATTCGTTGCAATCGTTACAACGCCTGGTTTTCCTGCTTCTTCAACGATTTGTGCTTCCTGCTTGTGCATTTTGGCATTCAAAACGTTGTGGGTAACACCTCTCATCTTAAGCATACGGCTCAATAATTCTGAGATTTCAACCGAAGTCGTACCAATCAAGACTGGTCTTCCTGAAGCTGAAAGTTGGGTTACATCTTCAATTACCGCGTTGAATTTTTCACGGGTAGTCTTGTAGATCAGATCTTCCTTGTCTTTTCTTGCCATCGGACGGTTGGTTGGAATTTCCACAACGTCCAATTTGTATATTTCCCATAACTCGCCGGCTTCAGTAACTGCTGTTCCTGTCATGCCGCCCAGTTTTTTGTACATCCTGAAGTAATTCTGCAAAGTTACCGTTGCAAAAGTTTGCGTTGCAGCTTCAATCTTTACATTTTCCTTGGCTTCGATCGCCTGGTGCAATCCGTCAGAATAACGACGGCCATCCATGATACGGCCAGTTTGCTCATCCACAATCATGATCTTGTTGTCCATGATTACATATTCAACATCCTTTTCGAATAATGAATAGGCTTTAAGCAATTGAGTTAGGGTATGGATTCTTTCGCTTTTGATGCTGAAATCTTGGAAAAGTTTTTCTTTTTCTTCCGCTTCCGCGTCTTTCTCTAACTTTAATTTTTCAATTCTGGCAATTTCAGTTCCGATATCTGGTAAAAGGAAGAAATCGCTATCGGTATCTCCAGAAAGGAACTTGATTCCGTTATCGGTCAATTCAACCTGGTTGTTTTTCTCTTCGATTACAAAATACAATGCTTCATCAATCTTGTGCATGTCACGGTTGTTGTCCTGCATGTATTGATTTTCTGTTTTTTGAAGCAATTGCTTGATCCCTTCTTCACTCAGGAATTTAATCAAGGCTTTGTTTTTAGGCAAGGCCCTGTAAGCTCTCAACAAAACGAAACCACCTTCTTTAGTGTTTCCTTCCTTGATCAGTTTTTTGGCTTCCGCTAAGAATCCGTTGGCCAATTGTCTTTGAAGGCTTACCAGGTTTTCAACTTTTGGTTTCAATTCGTTGAATTCGTGACGGTCTCCTTGCGGAACCGGTCCTGAAATGATCAAAGGTGTCCTAGCATCATCAATCAATACAGAATCGACCTCATCGACTATGGCGAAGTTATGTTTTCTTTGAACCAGATCGGCTGGCGAATGTGCCATATTGTCTCTCAAATAATCGAAACCGAATTCGTTATTTGTTCCATAAGTGATATCTGCTTCATATGCTTTTCTTCTTGCATCAGAGTTTGGCTGGTGATTGTCGATACAATCAACCGTAATTCCGTGGAATTCAAACAAAGGTGCTTTCCAAGTGCTATCACGTTTTGCAAGGTAGTCGTTCACGGTTACCAAGTGCACTCCGTTTCCTGTCAAGGCATTCAGGTAAAGAGGCAAAGTAGCCACAAGTGTTTTTCCTTCACCCGTTTGCATCTCGGCAACTTTTCCTTGGTGCAATACCATACCACCGATCAACTGGACGTCGTAGTGGATCATGTCCCAGGTAATTTCTTTACCGGCAGCATTCCAAGAATTTGCCCAAACCGCATCATCACCTTCAATAGTGATGTAGCCTTTTGTAGCAGAAAGTTCAAGGTCTTTAGGAGTAGATTTTACCCTGATCTGGGTATTGTCTTTAAATCTTCTGGCAGTTTCTTTAACAACAGCGAAAGCTTCAGGAAGCAAATCCATCAAGGTTTTTTCAGAAAGATCGTAAGCTTCTTTTTCCAAGGCATCGATAAAAGCATAGATGTCTTCTTTTGCATCAATATCTTGGGTTTTCTCTACTTCTTGTTTCAAAGACTCGATCTTATTGTCCTTTTCCAGTCGGGCTTGCTTGATTTTTTCTTTGAACTCAACTGTCTTTGCCCTCAATTCATCGTTGGATAACGAAGCAAGGCTACTTTCAAGCGCTTTGATTTTTGTCAAGTAAGGTTGCAAGGACTTTACGTCTTTCTCCGATTTGTCACCTACAAAGGCTTTAAGTATGCTGTTTATGAAACTCATAATAATATATAATTTCTATTAAATAAAGTGTGTGCAAATTTAACCAAAAAAAAAGCCTCAATCGAGACTTTTTCATTGGTTTTATTTTTAATATTCATCCTCGTTCCAAAGATAATCTTCGTCGGTTGGATAATCTGGCCAAATTTCTTCCATTGATTCGTAAATCTCGCCTTCGTCTTCTATAGATTGTAGGTTTTCAACCACTTCAAGTGGAGCTCCCGCTCTAATAGCGTAGTCGATAAGTTCGTCTTTGGTTGCTGGCCACGGCGCATCGCTTAAATAGGATGCCAATTCTAATGTCCAATACATCTTCTCGATTTTTAGTTTATGCAAAAATAAATTTTTTACTGAAATAGTCAAGTAAAATTTAGTTTATTTTCAGAAAGTTAAGAACGTGTTTGAAATAATTAGGGTTCAATTGCTGAAAACAGTGCATTTTATGCCTAAACATTCACATAAGATTAACATAAAAGGATACCTGAACTATAACTTCGTCGGAATCCATTTTACTTCTTCTGCTTGAAGGTCTGAGGACAACTTCCGTGCCAAGACAAAAAGGTAGTCAGAAAGTCGGTTCAGGTACTTGATAACGAAGTCATCAGTAGGTTCCAACTCATTTAAATGTACTGATAATCGTTCTGCACGACGACAGACACAACGTGCGATGTGACAATATGACACGGTTGTATGACCGCCTGGCAATACAAAATGGGTCATAGGAGGCAGGCTGTTTTCCATTTCATCAATTTCATTTTCAAGTAATTGGATGTCACCTTCAATTATTTTAGGAATATTCAGACGCTCTTTTCCATTTTTTAAAAGCTCCTTTGCAGGAGGCGTAGCCAATATGGCACCTACCGTGAAGAGCCTGTCTTGAATTTCAATCAGAATATCCTTATAATGGACGTTCATTTCCTGGTCACGAATCAGGCCAATATGCGAATTAAGCTCGTCTACAGTCCCATAACTTTCAATGCGGATATGGTGTTTCGGAACACGGTCGCCTCCAAAAAGCGCTGTTGTTCCTTTATCGCCTGTCTTTGTATATACTTTCATAATTTTCGAGGTTGTGTGCAAAGGTTAAAAGTTTTTTCAAATTAACTTTCAATTGCAGCTTTATTTTATCTGATTTATTAGTTAAATTATATAGCTTTATGAAAGATATAACATTATAGGATTTTATTTAAAAGTTATGTAATTTGTATGTTTTAGTTAAAAATAAAGTAAAATATTAAATAATTCATAAAATATTAACTTAAATTAAGATTGTATTTGTTTTTTGAACTACATTTGGTTAAAATAAAATCAAAAACCAATTATTATGAAAAAGATCAATTTATTAGTAGGAGCAGCAGTTGTTGCTGTAAGTTTAACTTCTTGCAAGAGTGAGGCAGAAAAAAATGCTGAAGTAACTTTCGACAGATATGAAAAATATGTAGATTCTGTAAACAATATTGCTGTTGCAGATGCACAGGCAAATTGGGAATCAATTGATGCTGCTTATAATGAGCAAACTTCTAATGCTGAAGCGGCACTTGTGGATGCAGGCGACAAAACAAATGCTGAAAACAGGGTTGAAAAAGCAAAAGCAAAATATGCGGAGCTGAAAGCAAAGATGGAAGCAGAAGCTGCAAAAGCAACTGAAGCCGCTGCAAGTAACCCAGCCAACAGAAAGCAAACCTTGAGTGCTGCCTACTTTAAAGCGGGTAATATCGGAGAAAATATGGATTTTTCTTGGGTAAACAAAGATAATATCTTGAGGGTTTACAATGATTTCTATAATGAATTCGACAAAAACAAGGATACTTATTCAAGAGAAGATTTTGATTACATCAAGGCAATGTACGAAGCTTTGGATGCTCACAAAAACAAAGTTGAAAAAGAAGGTTTATCTTCTAAGGATAACGGAAAAATTGCAGAACTTAAATTCAAGTTTGCCCCAAAATTCAAATGGGAAAGAATGGGAGCCAAGGCAGAAGAAAATGCTGATGCTAAAAAATAAACATTCTTAAAATTTGAATGGAAAATGACTGTCAGCAATGGCAGTCATTTTTTTATTTGAGCAATCCCCAAAGATTTTTAATTCCTAAAATATTATCTAAAAAGAAAGATTTTGAAGTCCGCACCATAAAATGTTCTTTGGCTTGCTCTTTTCTAAAAAACACGAACCCCCATTGAAAGGTGTCGATTGTAACGGTCACCTTAGGATGCTTTTTTATAATGTTCCAGGCTTCTTCCATCCCGGATGACCAATGAATATCATCAAAAATCCAAACGGTTTCATTGGAAATTGTTGGTAGTAATAATTCGAAATAATTCAAGGTTGCCTCTTTGGAATGATTTCCATCGAAGTAGATCAGGTCGAAGGCTTGAGGTTTAAGATTTAAGGTTTGCAGATGATCTTTAAATTCTGTCATAACGGAATTGACATTGACATTGAATTTTTGAAAGTACAATTGAGCGACTTTGGCAGTCTCTTGACAACCTTCCAGAGTGGTCACGTTTTTAGCTCCCAAGGCTAGTGCAGAAGTAGCCAATCCTAAAGAAGTTCCAATCTCCAAAACACTTTCCGGCTTGAAATAATTTACAACCCTAAATAAAAGCTTCGCATCTTTCGGAGAAATTCCAGCATTTCCAGCAATCTTGTTTATAGCGCGAGTATTCGATTTAAAAACCCTTGAACCTGCTCCAAAATCAGTAACATCAATGGTATCTTTATTTTGCAAAAGCGATTTCCGATAAGCATCCAATACTTTATATTCAGGAAAACTGGTTTTATCATAAAAACATTTCCTAACCAAATCAAATACAAAAGGCGAATGGACGCCGTGGGCATTTGTGGAGTTCCAAAGAAATTTTAGATAGGATTTAAAAATGTGTTGCATAATTTATAAAGTGGAGCGAAGATACGAATAGAATTACAAGGCAGAAAATTTGCCATAGATTTAAGGATTAAAATGATTTTGAAATTCTGTCAAAAAATCCGTGTAAATCTGTGTAATCTGTGGCAAAAAATAAAACCTATCTTGTCGACTTCCAGAGGAATTTCATATACGATTTGAAAATGTGTTGTATAATTTATAAGGTGTGACGAAGATACAAATAGAATTGCAATCAGAAAATTTGCCACAGATTTAAGGATTAAAATGATTTTGAAATTCTATCAAAAAAATCTGTGTCAATTTGTGCAATCTGTGGCAAAAAATAAAACCTATCTTTGCAACCTCGGAATTAGCAAAAGCAGTTCCAACTGTATGATAATGAATGAAGCAATAGAAACAAAAAGTATACTTTCTGCAGAAGATATCAACCGCTGCATAGCAGTTTTGGAACAATTAAACGCAGAAACTACCCAGATATTTGAAATTCCAAAAGCGCAAAGAACAGCTTTAATCAAAGCCGCGGGAAAATTTTCCAGGCCTGACAGAGAAGAATTTGCCAAAAGAAAAAAAGACGCTAAAGCCTTGATCAAACGCAAGGAAGAAAAGCGAGATAGAACTGCAAGGAAAGAGACTGGAATACGTTCGGCTCGTGAAGCAAGTATTTTCGTGGCTCCAAAATCATTGGCTTCCAATGAACTTTTGAACAAGGAAATTTTGGAACTAAAAGTGCCGAGAATCTGCTACGTCTGCAAAACGAAGTTCACCAAAATGCATCATTTTTATGATACAATGTGTACGGATTGTGGCGATTTCAATTATGCCAAGCGTTTTCAGACTGCTGATGTAAACGGACAAATTGCCGTAATAACCGGTTCTCGTTTGAAAATTGGATATCATATTACATTGATGCTGCTGAGAGGTGGAGCGACCGTTATCGCAACCACTCGTTTTCCAGTTGATTCCGCTATTCGTTTTGCGAAAGAAGAAGATTTTAAAGAATGGGGACATCGCTTGAAAATTCACGGTTTGGATTTGAGGCATATTCCTAGTGTGGAAATTTTCTGCAATTTCATCGAACAGCAATATGGAAGATTGGACATTCTGATTAATAATGCTGCACAAACGGTAAGACGTCCAGCGGGTTTCTACACGCATATGATAGAAAACGAAGAAAAGCCAATTTCGTCGTTTCATCCTGATGTTCAAAGTTTATTGAACGACCATCTGAATTGCCTGGAAGAATTAAAAGTCCTGACAATCGGAGCTTCGTCCAACCAAAATATGCCCGTAACTTGGCACGGACCCGAACCAGGAATTGGTTTAAGAGCTTCCGCCAAATTATCGCAGATTCCGTATTCATTCGACAATACTTTGGTGACTCAGGAAGTTTTTCCAGAAGGCGAATTGGATGCTGATCTGCAGCAAGTAGATTTAAGAAAAATCAACAGCTGGCGTTTGAAATTAGGCCAAATTGAAACGACTGAAATGATTGAAGTGCAATTGGTGAATTCAGTAGCACCATTTGTTTTGTGCAACCGCCTTTCAGAAGTAATGAAGAAGGACAACACTGGAAAAAAACACATCATAAACGTTTCTGCAATGGAAGGGAAGTTCTACCGTGATTTCAAGGAAGACCGGCATCCACATACCAATATGGCCAAAGCAGCATTGAATATGTTAACGCATACCGCCGCAGGAACTTTAGCAAAGGACGGCATCTTTATGAACGCTGTAGACACAGGTTGGGTAACCGACGAAGATCCGGCAGAGCTGGCAAAAAGAAAGCAAGAAGAACAAGATTTCCAACCGCCACTGGATATCGTAGATGGTGCCGCAAGAGTAATGGATCCATTGTTCGATGGTATCAATACAGGAAAGCACTGGTGTGGAAAATTCCTGAAAGATTATAATCCAATAGCTTGGTAAGCATCAAAAAACAAAACCCACAACAAATAAATGCTGTGGGTTTTGTATTTCCTGATACTCTATTTTCAAAATTTGTGAAAATCAGTGGAATTTGTGTTGAAGCTATCCTTCCATCTTGGCGCTCAATTCAAACCATCGTTCCTCCTTATCTTCCATCTTCTTGATAATCACCTGCAACTCATTCGCTCTTTTCTCAATATCACCATCAGCCACTTTTCCTTCAGAAAACAACAATTCAATCTTGGATTTTTCAATCTCCAAATCCTTAATCTCACGCTCAATTTTCTGAAATTCCTTCTGCTCGTTAAAAGTCAGATTCCCAGTCGGATTGTTTTGTTTCCAAGCTTTTTTCTCGGTTTTGTTGTCTTCTTTCTGTTGCACATCGGCACTGTCTTCATACGCTCTGAAATCCGAATAATTCCCAGGGAAATTCTCAATTACGCCATCGCCTCTGAACACAAAAAGCAAATCCACAATCTTATCCATGAAATATCTATCGTGCGAAACCACCAACAAACATCCTGGATAATCCAATAAAAAGCTCTCCAAGACATTCAACGTCACGATGTCCAAATCATTCGTCGGCTCATCCAGAATCAAGAAGTTCGGATTCTGAATCAAAACTGTACACAAATACAACCTTTTCAATTCACCACCGCTCAATTTTTCTACGTAATCATATTGTTTTTTTGCATCAAAAAGAAAACGCTCCAACAATTGCGAAGCCGATATGATCTTCCCTTTCGTCAGCGGAATATATTCTCCGTACTCCTTGATAATATCAATAACGCGCTGTCCCGGTTTCGGATTGATTCCGCTTTGCGTGTAATATCCAATCTTGATTGTTTCACCAACCACCACTTTTCCACTATCCAACGGAATCGTTCCTGTCAGCAAATTCAAGAATGAAGATTTTCCTGTTCCGTTCTTTCCGATAATTCCAATTCTTTCGCCACGCTGAAAATCAAAACTGAAATTATCCAAGATGACCTTATCGTCAAACTTCTTCGAAATCTTGTGAAGCTCAATGATCTTGCTCCCCATTCGTTCCATATTGATTTCCAGTTCCACCTTGTTTTCCTTGCGTCGGCTTTCTGCTTTTTCCTTTATCACGTAGAAATCATCCTGACGCGATTTACTCTTGGTGGTTCTCGCTTTCGGTTGACGACGCATCCATTCCAATTCTTTTTTAAACAAGTTCTGAGCCTTGTCAACGCTTGAATTTTCCGAAGCAATTCGCTCTTCTTTTTTCTCCAGATAATAGGAATAGTTTCCTTTGTATTGGTATAATTTTCCGTTGTCCAATTCGATGATCTCGTTGCAGACGCGCTCCAAGAAGAAACGGTCGTGCGTTACCATAAACAGCGTAATATTCTCTTTAGCAAAATAACTTTCCAGCCACTCAATCATCTCCAAGTCCAAGTGATTCGTGGGCTCATCCAAAATCAGCAAGTCTGGTCGGCTGATCAAGATGATTGCCAAAGACAACCTTTTCTTCTGTCCACCCGAAAGATTTTTTACTTTCAATTTAAAATCTTCCAGCTTCAATTTGAACAAGATCTGCTTGAATTGCGTCTCAAAATCCCACGCATTATGCTGGTCCATTCGGTCAAAAGCCTTCTGATAAGCTTCCTCATCCTCCGGATTTTCCAATGCCTTTTCATACTCCTGGATCACCTTAAGCGTCTCATTGTCACTCGCAAAAATACTCTCCTCAATCGTCAGTTCCTCCTGCAAATTATTATCCTGCGACAAAAACGACATCTTGATGTCCTTTCTGACCACAACCTGACCTGTGTCGGACTCGTCTTCGCCGTTGATAATCTTCATAATCGACGTCTTCCCCGAGCCATTCTTTGCGATAAAAGCAATTTTCTGGTCCTTGTTGATTCCAAACGAAATATCTTTAAACAACGTTCTTTCTCCAAACGATTTCGATATATTTTCTACTGATAAATAATTCATTGTAATGTATTGCCTAAAACAGGACTTTTATATTTATAAATTAAAGAAGTCTCTAATTGAGTCTCTAATTTTTTATAGGAGTCAAAAATAAACGCTGTAAAGATAGTTTTTTGAAACAAACAAAAAAAGGTGGTATTTAGCTATATTCATATTGAAGTGCTTTTACTTTTAAGATAATCATTTCACAAAAAAAATGGCGAGGTTTGCATTTCAAAACCTCGCCACTTTATAAGTAGTATAGAATGATAAATTAATTTATTTTCACCAGATGCGCTTCAATTTCAGTTCGATTTGCTTCATATTGTGCAGGCAGTTTCAAGTTCTTGCCCAAGTCTTCCAAAGTTTCATCAATCATAAATCCAGGATTGTCGGTCGCCAATTCAAATAAAACGCCTCCTGGTTCCCTGAAATACAAGGAATGGAAATATTGCCTGTCGATTTGTGGCGTAATTGACAATCCAAAAGCCTCGATTTTCTCACGGAAATGCATCAAGATTTCATCATTTTTCACTCGGAAAGCTACGTGGTGAACAGAACCGTTGGCCACGTGGCCGCGTTTTTCATCTGTCAATTCCACCAGGTCAATGATTGCCGCATTCTCAACAGCATCAGTTGCATAACGATAGCGGTTTACATCTTGTTCGATGAATTTATAATCGAAGATTTCGGTTAAAATTGATGCAGTTGCCTTGATGCTGTTCAAGGTCAAGGTCACATTGTGAAATCCTCTTGTGGCCACGTCAGCTTTGATTTCATCTGTTTCCCAAGGTTTTCTGTCGTCTTCTGTTTTTGATTCGATCAATTCTAGTTTCAAGCCATCCGGATCCAAGAATGTCAGGTATCTTTCTCCGAATTTTTCTGCGGGCTTATTGTAGATCACATTGTATTTTTCAAAACGTTCTTGCCAGAATTCCAAGCTTCCTTTTGGTACGGAATAACCGATTTCAGTCGCCATCCCAGAACCTTTTCGGCCTTGCTGGATGCCTTCGCCCCAAGGGAAGAAGGTCAAGATGGTTCCAGCGCTTCCGACTTCATCGCCAAAGTAAAAATGATACGTTCCCGGATCGTCAAAATTTACTGTCTTCTTTATAAATCTTAGCCCTAAGACTTTGGAATAAAAATCAAAATTGCGTTTTGCATCGCCTGCGATTGCTGTAATATGGTGTAACCCTAAAATTCTATTTTCCATAATATTTGTGTTTTTATAAGTTGTTATTAATTTTCTTTTACAAATGTACTGTGCAACCAAACGGTGTGCATTGAACTGGGACAAGAAAGAATATTTTATGATCGGCCTGTTTGGCCTATTTCATCCAAATAGCATTCCGTAATTTTTAATTATCTTAAAATCAATTGTTTGGTTTCGTTTTTGAATTATTGCTTATGCGATATATCGTAAATTTATAATTTTTTTGATTATAAAATTTTATGCCAAAAGAGTAATTGCTATTTCCTAAATTTACCATTTACCAAAAAATCCCATCGGAATCTTAATTTTATGGAAAAACAGAACGACCAAGCAGCACTTCTGCTGAACCGATTGCAAGAAAGAGAACGTGAGCAATCGCTGATTTTATCCATTTGCAACGCCTTGTCTCAAGCATCGACGAAAGAAGAATTGGGTTTGGCTGTACATAATTTGCTGAAAGAAAATCTCAAATTTGATGATTTCATTTTGACGACAACTGACAGCGGGGAAACAGAATACCAGATCGTTTATCAATTCCTGCAATCCAAATCTTCTGAAAAAACAACTTATGCCATAAATGACGGCTTTTTCGATTTGTGTTTGGATTCAGCAGAAACAGTTGTTTTTGACTTGAAGACGCTATCGGAGAAGAAGACTTTTCCGGACTATATAAATAAAGGTAATAGTTTTGGTTTTAAAAATGCAATTGGAGTTTGTCTTCCCTATATAAAAGGAAATCGAAATGTACTCTTTCTGTTTTTCAAAAATCCGACCACTTTTACCAGAGAAGCAAACAGAATCATCAGGGGAATTGGAATGCAGCTTTCAATTACCATTCGGAATATCTTGATGGCGGAACAATTTGAAACTAAAATCCTGAGTTCGAAATCAGTCAGAAAAACTTCGGAAGAACCAAAAGTTGAAGCAAACTTATCAGAAAGTTTTTATGGAATTATAGGAAAAAGTACTTCGATGCAAAATGTATATGATTTGATTCTTCAAGTAGCCAGTTCGCAATCAACAGTTTTGATTTCTGGAGAAACAGGTACAGGAAAAGAACTGGTAGCCAAATCAATACATGATTTATCAGGAAATTCCAATCAAAATATGATCAAGGTAAATTGTGCTTCAATACCTGAAAATTTGATTGAAAGCGAATTGTTCGGTCACGAAAAAGGAAGTTTTACGGGAGCGACCGATTTACGAATTGGAAAATTTGAGCAGGCAGAGAACAGCACGATTTTTTTGGATGAGATAGGAGAGCTGCCTTTGGAATTACAAGGAAAATTGCTTCGGGTCTTGCAAGAAAAAGAAATCGAAAGGATAGGGGGGAAGCAGACCATCAAAGTAAATGCGCGAGTCATTGCGGCTACAAATCGTTCATTGGAAAAAGAAGTTGCGGACGGAAATTTCAGAAGCGATTTATTTTACCGATTGAATGTATATCCGATTGAGCTTCCTGCCTTGCGCAACAGAAAAGAAGACATTATGGTTCTGGCCAGATATTTTTTAGAAAAGCATTCGGGAAAAATCGGAAAGAGAGTAACTGGTTTTTCTAAAAAAGTTGAAAAAGCGATGTTGGCAAATTTCTGGCAAGGAAATGTTCGCGAATTGGAAAATATGGTGGAAAGAAGCTTGTTATTCGCTAAAAGTGATGTGATTAAAACAATGGATTTTCCTAAGATTGTGGCTTCAGAAAATAATTCTGATTCTGAATTTTATGTAAAAACGCTCCAAGAAATTGAAAAGGAATACATTTTAAAAGTCGTGAAAAAATGCAACGGAAGAATTTCTGGTCCGCAAGGTGCGGCAATTTTATTAGGTTTGCCGGCAACGACTTTGATTTCAAGAATGCAGAAATTAGGCATTAAAAAAGAACATTTTCTTGCGTAGATTAGTTCAAGATCAGGCTTTGGAAATATCAATTTTTCCAGAAGAGATGGCCCAGAATATCCACAAAAGCATACTGATAATTAAGGCAATTGTTGGAAACTGGAACGATATTCCGAAAGCGATTAGATACGTAGGAAATCCGTACAGATAATTATTTCGAATCTTTTTTATGGCCAGAGTCGTGATTTCCGGACGCAGATGTTTTCGATTGTGGCTGGCCAAAAACCATAATAAATTATACGAAAGATTGATCAGGACGAAAATTCCGGTGTAAATGGCAACAACAATTGATGAAGCTTCTCCATCGAAAAAGCGCGCCAGCAAAGCTGTTGGATACGAAACTGCCGAAGCCAGAAATAAAATCAATCCATTGGAAAACATGATGGCTGTATTTCTGGTGTAGATCTGCTTGAAAATTTTATGATGGTTCACCCACATGATGAATATGCTGAAAAAAGAAAGCGTGAAAGCCAAAAAGGAAGCCCAGTCATTTTTCAAATACTTCCACAAATCGCTTCCGTTTTTTATGATTTCAGAACTTGGAACGTGAAGATCCAAAACCAAAAGCGTGATGGCTATGGCAAAAACGGCATCGCTGAAATTCTCGATTCTTACGGTTTCTTTTTCCATAGTTATAGTTTTATGAATATTGATTTTCGAGTTCTATTCTCAATATTCTTAGTTTTATGACCTTTGCCAGTAGTGTCTTCTACCAATAAGATGGAGCCGGTTTCAAACGTTCTTCTTTCTCCCAGAGAAGTTTCGATTTCCACACCGCCGTCAAGCAAGATGATGTATTGCCGGTCTGGTGCATTGTGAAAATCGTAGTCATACGAAGCAAGCACTTCCCTGAAAACAATAGATTTTACAACTTCATCTTCAGATAAGAATCCGATGTCACCATTATTTTTCAACGGAACTTCAAAATCCTCAAAATGACTTTCTCCTTTTGAATCGCTATAAATTCTTGTAATAGTGAGCATTATTTCGGATTAAAAACAAGTTCGTTGGCCAAATTAATCTCGTCCTGGCTGATGGTGTGTCCCATATTTTCATAGACTTTTTTGGTAACCGAAGCGCCCATTTTTTTCAAAAGCATTTCGGTCTCATTCACTCTTTCCACCGGAACGTGAAAATCTGGATCGCTTGTTCCGATAAAAATTGGCGTGTTTTCAAAGTTTCCAGAATAATTTTCTTCAGAAATAGTTTCACCAATCAAACCTCCAGTAAAGGCAACTACTCCGCCATATTTGGAAGCATTTCTAGTCGTAAATTCCAAAGCCAGACAAGCACCTTGCGAAAATCCCAAGAAGTAAATGTTTTCCTTGGAAATTCCATTTTCTTCGACAGATTTTACGACTTCCGAAATTACATTTAAGGAATTCGAAAGCGAAGGTTCGTTCTGCGAAGCCGGCGCCAAAAATGAATAAGGATACCAAGTGTTTCCTTGTGCTTGCGGTGCGATCAAGGCAAAATCTGCAACATCAAGATGTCTTGCCAGCGACAAGATATCATTTGAACCGGCACCTCTTCCGTGCAGCATGATCAATGCTTTTTTTGCTTCTTTCAGAGGTTTTCCTGCGGTTATATTTTCTAAATTCATAATCAGATATTTTTTTAAATTAATTGTAACCTTGTTTTATGCCTAATTTTTTCATTTTTGAATACAAAGTCTGTGCTTGCATTCTTAAAAGTTCGGCAGCACCGCCAGGACCTGAAACTTTTCCGTCACACGATTGCAAGGCGTTCATGATGTGCTCTTTTTCCATTTCTTCCATTGATTTCAGTTGTCCTGAAGTTTCTTGAAATGGTTTTGAAATGTTGGAAGGAAGATCAAAATTTTCAATTGAAACTGTTTTGGCAAGCAAGACACTTCGCTCGATCAGGTGTTCCAATTCACGGATGTTTCCAGGCCAGTCGTAATTTGATAATTGTCCCAAGGCACTTTTGCTGATACTTGTGACATTTCTTCTAGAACTGGACGCATATTTATTCAGGAAATAATTTGCCAAAAGTTCAATGTCGTCTTTTCTGTTTTTTAAAGCTGGCAGTTCAATTGGAAAAACGTTCAACCGGTAATATAAATCAAGCCTGAATCGGCCTTCAGCAACTTCTTTTTCCAAAGAACGGTTTGTGGCAGCGACGATTCTCACATTTACTTTTATGGTTTTGTTTCCTCCCAGCCGTTCAATCTCTTTTTCCTGCAAGACCCGAAGCAGTTTCACTTGGGAATCCAATGGCAATTCGCCAATTTCATCCAAGAAAATAGTTCCGTCATTGGCTTGCTCAAACTTTCCAATTCGCAAGGTATTTGCTCCTGTGAAACTTCCCTTTTCATGTCCGAATAATTCAGATTCAATCAAAGAATGAGGCAAGGCGGCACAATTTACCACGACAATGGGTTTTGATTTTCGATTGGAAAAATTATGAATGGAATGTGCTGCCTTTTCTTTTCCGGTACCGCTTTCGCCAAGAATTAAGACGGAAGTTTCTGTTGGTGCTACGATTTTTATTTTCTCAATGACTTCCTTTAAAAGCGGGCTTTTTCCGATTATTCCGTCAATATCTTCATCGTTATTTTCGGTTGTGTTTTCGGTGCCTTTTTCCAGATCAAAACGGTATTTGGCAATGTCTAGCATTACGATCAAATCGCGTTCCCGGAAAGGTTTTACCATAAATCCGTAAGGTTGCGTGGCTTTCACGGCTTCCAAAGTGGATTGGTTGGTATTGGCAGAAATGTACAAGTAAGGCAGGTGCATTTCCTTCAATTCCCAAGCCAGGTCGATTCCCGTCAAATCACCTTTCAGCATGATGTCGAGCAATACCCAATTTGGTTTCTTATCAGCGATCAGCTTTCTGGCCTGCATCACGGAAGAAGCGATTCCGGTGACTTCATATCCGGCCTTGAGCAACATGATCTTCAAGTCATTTGCCACGATAAATTCGTCTTCAACAATTAAAATTTTCTCCTTCATTTTTAGGTTATGGCATTTGTTGGATTTTCTGCCGAAGCTTCAAATTCCATATTTTTTATAAACGTAATTTCTATTGTAAGTCCGTTTTTATCGGTTAGATCAAAGCTTCCGTCAAGCTGGTCGCTTAATCCCCGCATGAGGTTCATTCCGAGCGAATCGGTTTCTTCGATATTAAAATCAGCAGGAAGGCCGATTCCGTTGTCGGAAATGATCAATTTGTATTTGTTTTCTCCTGCATTTTTCAGCGAGACAAGCACATTTCCTTTGCTCTCATCTGGAAAGGCATATTTGATAGTGTTGTTTATGGCTTCATTGATTATCAAGCCAAGAGGCACGGCTTGAGCCACATCCAGATCCACTTTTTCAGTTTCCAATATGAAATGGATCTTTTTTTCAGTGCCAAAACATTCTTTCATATAATTGACCAGTTCGTAGATGTACCAGGACATATCAATGCTTGCAAGATTATCAGATTGGTAGAGTTTCTGGTGGATCAGCGACATTGCGTGCATCCGATGCTGGCTGTTTTGAATTGCCATCAGCGCATCTTCATTGTCCAAATAAGCGGATTGCGTATTCAAAAGGCTGATGACAATCTGCAGGTTGTTTTTAACGCGATGATGGATTTCTTTCAAGAGCCATTCTTTCTCGGTCAATAACTTCTTGAGCTGTTCGTTTTGCTCGTCAATCTGCTTGCGCTTGATTTCCAGGTTTTTATTAGCTCTTTGTTTTAATCGGGAACGATTGTAAAGCAATGCAAGGAAAAGGATCAATACGACGATGCTTCCGATGAATACATATTTTATGAAAGTGTCATTGGTGATCTTGATTTCTTGCAATTTGGATTTCTGCGTGAGAAGCTCGATATTTTTATCTTTCTTCTCGCTTTCATATTCCACTTGAAGGCTGCTGATCTGCTTGCTTTTTTCACCTTTATAGAGTGTATCCGAAAGATTCTTGTAAAGCTGATAATGCTTGATGGCATCTAGATATTTTCCCTGTGTTGAATCGACCTTGAACCAAATCAAGTGGTTGTCGACCCGAATCATCGTGTTTCCTGCAATTAGCGCCACAGAATCCAATAAAGTTGCCGTTCTATAAAAATCAGCATACTGTTTTGTCTGGTAATGATAAAAGGTGTAACTTCTTAAAACAGAAAGGTTATTCTTTGCGTTTTCGCCATAGTATTTTTTAAGCTTTTCGTAATAAATCTTGGCATTTGGAAATTGCTTGATGATCGTGTAAGTGCTGAAAAGAATGTAATTTTCGCGCATCTCAAATTCCTGGTCTGCGATTGGATATCTCGCCTTGTATTCCTTGATAAATTTCAAGGCTTCTTCAAATTTTCGCTGGCGAATGAGCATTGTGGAAATATTGGCGGAAATTGTCCTGATGTAACCGTTGTCATTAAATTTCTTGGCTATTTCTATTGCCTTTTGCCAATATTCCTGAGCTTCCTTGTTTTGCTGCAAATAATAATAAACCATACCCACATTGCTGTAGATTGAACTCATTTGCAACGATGTATCGTCGTTCATTGCCAAAGCCGTTTTCTCAGCCAGGAGACCATATTTTAAGGCTTCCTTGTAATTTGATCTTTGGATTTCTGACTGGCAAAGTAAATTGTAAACACTTTGTAACTCCTTGTATTTTATGGATTTGTAAAGCGCTAGCGATTCTTTTAAAATACAAAGTGCTTTTTCTGTATTTTCAGTCAAGCCATGTAATTCGCCCAAGTCTTTTAATTGATCAGCCTGCTTTTTCTTTGAACCCGATTCTTTATAGAATGCCCAAGCTTTTTCTTTCAGCTTGATTTTTTCCTCCAGATTGCTGTTGTCATAATGATTTGAAAGTTCGGCATAGCCGTCACCCTTTTCTTCAATCAAATTATTCTTTTCAAAATAAGCAATCGCTTCCTTGGTTTTGGACAATGAGAGATTGTTTTTTCCTTCTTCCCTGTAAATTTTGGCTTCTAGAAGTATGGATTTGCCTTTCCCAATTTTATACTTGGCTTGGTCACTTAATTGTCTTGCTTGAGAATTCAATACGCTTGCGCTATCGAGATCTGCTTTTGTTTCGCCATTTTTTAAAAGATAATAGGTGCTCAATCTTAATAACAATTCCACTTTTTGATTGTCGTTTTTTGCAACAGCAATCTGCTTCTTCAGTTCCTGAGGATTTTCCTTAAACTGCGCAACCATTGGAAGATCCGCAAGAAGCAATAAAACCATCATGCATAAAAAATGCAGCGAAGTCTTGTGGAGAAAAAAGTGTCTTATATTCATGTTTTAAAGATAATCTATTATCAGGAAACTACAACTTTCAATGTTTCCTTACTTAGTTCTTGCGGTGATACATATAACAGATAATCATAGCGATTCCGGGGAAGATCAAGGTTCCCAAGCCTAAAAATTTTCCCGCAATGGCTCCAAGGAAGCATCCGATAAGAAAGCCGAAAATGGTAATCAATTGTTTCTTAAAACTTAGCAATACGTCCGGATCCTTAAAACCATTTTTTAAAAGACTTCCCAAATCTAAAGAAGCTTGCGTCACATTGCCGGTCATCATTGTTGTTGGTCCGTGCGTTTCTTTGGCATACAATTTTCCAAAAGCATTCTGAAGTCCCATCGCAAAAACGGTTGTCATCGCAACGGCATACATTGTCCATTCGGAAATAATCCCGAAAAAGTTAAAGGCGTAAACCGAGATTCCGCTTAAGAGCAATAGCAATCCTTCCCAGAATAAGATGGTATAGCGGTTGGTAACCCGCAAGGCAATTCTTCCTCCGGCAATCACGGCAATGATAAATACAGGAAAAGTTAACAGTTTTATCCAAGCATTCAGGTCGATTCCTTTTACGATTTGGTATGCAAAAACGATAAAGTTTCCGGTAACGTGTGCCGAAAATATAGAGTCTGCGGCGACAAACGTAACGGTATCACAATAACCTGCAATTATGGTCAGAAGCAAGGTGACGTACCAAATATTTGTTTTAATTTCCATAGTTGTTATTTTAAGTGAGAACGAAGCATCCAAGCCATCTTCTCGTGTGTTTCCAATAATCCCGTGATGTAATCGCTGGTTCCGGCATCGTGCAATTCTGTTGCAAAATTGTTGATGTTTTCGCGCAAATGAATCAGGATGCTTTCGTGATCGCACAGCAATTCATTCATATAAGTCAAGCTGTCGTTGGTTTCCAAAGCTTGTTCCGAAAGATGTGTCAGTGCCAGATATTCTTTCAGCGTTCCTGGAGCATAATGTCCTAAAGTTCTGATTCTTTCTGCCACAGCATCCACAATATCATCCAGCTGTTTGTATTGCTGTTCGAAGAAAAGATGCTTGTTATAGAAATCGGCACCTTCCACATTCCAATGCGCCTTTTTTGTTTTGGTCAGCAGCACAAATTCATCAGCAAGAACGATTGAAAGTAGTTCTGCAACTTTTGACAGATTTTCTTGTTTTATTCCGATAGAAGTTTTCATTTTATAATAAGTTTACTAAATAATAATCGAGTGAATATTTTCCGGCTCCAAGTGCCAAGATCAGGAGTAAGGACAGCGTGTACATATAGGGAACGTCGCGGACTTCAAGGGAATCTTTTCGATGAACCACAAAATATCCGATGGCTGTGACGCCAATGGTTGGAAGTACGGCTAGTCTTGTCCCTATTCCCAAAATGATTAAAAAGGGAACAACAATGTCTGAAAAAGTCGCTATCAATCCGTTCCATTTTTCAGGAAGATGCAACGGATTCGGAATTTGTTCCTTCTGCCCATTTTCAAGTCTGAATTTCTTCAATCCATGTACCCTGAAAAGCTGAAAAGCCAAGAGAATCCTGAAGCCCATCAATGCAAGATTGTTGAAGGATGAACCCAAATCGGAATAAAGAATTTGTTTTATGATTTCCATAATTTTTAGTTTTAGAATGCAAAGCAGGAACAACCAAGTGCCCCCCAAAATGCATTGTAGTTGTTAACAGGAACATTGCTCAATCGTGCCGCATCGTGATTGTGAATGTGTACATCGCAGCTTCCGCTGCAACTGTGAATCTGCGAAGTCAATTTTAGTCTTGTCTCCGCTTTTGAATTCTTTTCAATAGCACCTTGCAAATGTCCGCCCGCAGGATAATATCCGTTATAAATATTTGTCGGCGACCAATCAGGCAAGATTGGAATGATAGGAGGTGAGAACGAAGAAAAGTCACCTTTTGCATAGACAATTTTTCCGTCAACAACGGTCATTTCGGCTTCGATGTTTTTTACAGCTTCATCTTCTACATTGAAATAATCGTTGTCTAGAACGGCCAGATCAGCAAACATTCCCACTTTTATATCGCCTTTTTTCTGCTGTTCTTGCGAAAACCAAGCACTTCCTCTGGTGTATAATTCCAAGGCAGTTTCTCGGCTCAATCTCGATTCGTTGTACAATTGCAGACCGCCAACCGTTTTCCCGACTGTCAGCCAATACATCGAAACCCACGGATTGTAACTGCTAACGCGCGTCGCATCTGAACCGCCACCAACAGGAACTTCCATTTCCAGCATTTTTTTAATCGGTGGCGTATTTTCTGCTGCTTTTGCACCATATCTATCCGTGAAATATTCGCCTTGATAAGCCATCCTGCTTTGGATGGCAATGCCTCCTCCCAAGTTTTTTACACGCTCGATATTTCTTTCATCGATAGTTTCGGCATGGTCAAAAATCCAAGGCAATCCGTTGAACGGAATATCCTGGTTTACTTTTTCGAAGACATTTAAAAATCTCGATATGCTTTCGTTATAAGTCGCGTGAAGCCTAAAGGGCCAGCGGTTTGCCACCAATAAGCGAACGACTTTTTCCAATTCAGCTTCCATATTTTCAGGAAGATCTGGTCTTGGTTGCAAGAAGTCTTCAAAATCAGCCGCTGAAAAAACCAGCATTTCTCCCGCGCCATTATGACGGTACATGTCATCACCCTGGTGTAATTTTACAGAATCAATCCATTCGCTGAAATCTTCAAACTCATTTTTTGGCTTCTGCGTAAACAAGTTATAGGCAATTCTGACAGTCAGCTGTTTCTTTTCATTCAGCTCGTTCACCACTTTATAATCATCCGGAAAATTCTGGAAGCCTCCACCGGCATCAATCACGCTGGTGATTCCGAAACGGTTCAACTCTTTCATGAAATGGCGTGTAGAATTCACTTGATGCTCATAAGAAAGAGTCGGACCTTTCGCTAAAGTCGAATATAAAATCATAGCATTTGGCGTGGCAATGATCAAACCTGTTGGTTCGCCATTTGAATCTCTTTCTATTTGCCCCCCTGGAGGTGCGGGCGTATTTTTAGTATAACCGACCGCTTTCAAAGCTGCACGATTCATAATTGCCCTGTCGTACAAATGCAAAATAAAAACCGGAGTTTCTGGAGCGATTGCATTGATTTCTTGCAAAGTTGGCATCCTTCTTTCGGCAAATTGAAATTCCGACCAGCCGCCGACAACACGAACCCATTGAGGAGAAGGTGTCCTGTCAACCTGTTCCTGCAGCATTCGAAGCGCATCGGAAAGCGAAGGAACGCCGTCCCAGCGAAGTTCTAGATTATAATTCAGTCCGCCGCGGATCAGGTGGATGTGCGAATCATTGATTCCGGGAACGACTCTTTTTTTCTGGAGGTCGATGATTTTCGTGGTTCCAGAAGAAAATTCCATTATTTGGCTGTCATTTCCCACGGCAATAAATTTTCCGTCTTTGATGGCAACTGCCGTAATATCTGGAGTTTCCTTGTTGAAACTGTAAATTTTTCCGTTGTATAAAATTAAATCAGCGTTCATATTTTGATAGTTTAGTAGTTATTAAAATTTAAGCGTGAGCCTGCTGTTGACAAACATTCCGTCTTTAGAATTAGGGATTACTTCGTTGAGGAATTCGCCTGTCTTGAAATAATGGATGCCGCTTGTGAAAGCGATATGTTTGGTGAAACTGTAAGTCAAATTGGCTAAAAAAGAAGTTCCGATGTATCTTTTTTCAGAATCATTTCCTGCGATTAAAAATTGGCCACTTGGTCGGTAAACGCCGTCGTTCAGCGAATATCTCCAATTGAAGATAGCATCCACTTGAAAAGTCAAGTTTGACAGTATTTCCATTGTCGCATATGGATGCAGATCGATGAGATTGACCGGGCCGACTTGCGGATTGGAACCGAAATAACCGCCTCTTGGAAACAATGGATTGAATGTCTGTAGATTTCCGTCACCTTTATTTTTGTCGCCCGAAACGTAATCACTTTTTAAATTAATCGAAGGCTTGAATTTTACATTTCTAAAGGAATAGCCCATATCGATGGAACCTGTCCAAGCTGAAATGGTTCCATTTCCAAAGCTTCCGAATTGATAAGCTAGTTCCAAATTATAAAGAAAACCGCCGTTATTTTTCCAGATTCTGGTTCCGATGGTGTGTCTTTTTTCTTTGGAAATTCCTTCCTCAAAAACAGCATCATTTCTTCGTATTCCCAAATAATAGAGATCTATATTGCCTGTATTTGAGAACTTTGTTTTGGAATAAATTCCCCAGAGATTGAGTTGTCTTGACATTTTGTTATCGAAAATTCCGCTTTCAACTTCGTCTTCCGCCATGGCAAAACCGTCGATGGAAAATTTCGAAGAAGCATACATCAGTTTCCCTCCATTGAAATAAATCCGCACATTTGGAATTTCCTGAACGGAGATCAATCTTCCTGAGCCGTAATCCAATTCCTGTCTTCCGGCACGAAAAATCAATTGTCTTTCTGAGTTTTTCCAAAGATTGATGTCCAAAAATAAATTCTGGATATTTAACTGATCTTCATCAATTCCCCGTGGGCCATTTTTTCTTCCATTTTCCAAAGCGCTTCGAATTTGGGCAAATACCCTGAAATTTTTTCCAAGGTGAACATTGGTATGGAAGTCGTAACGTTGCAATAAAAAAGTATTGTGTCCGATATTTTGCCTTCCCCAATCTTCATTGTTGAAATCCATAAATTCATAGCGCGCTTCGCCTCCAAAAGAAACATAAACTTCTTTGCTTTTAGTAATCGGAAGGAATTTCACGTCTTCGTAAAAGTTTCTGGAAGAGTCTTTCAAGAATTCATAATTTTCATCAAAACGCAATAATTTGAAATTTTGCGCGGAAGCCCTTCCGGCAGCAAAAAAAGTGAATGCCAGCAGAAATAATTTGAATGTAAGCGATATGTTTTTTATAGATTTCAACATTTGGAAGATGTAGGAAATGAAATTAGTGTTTCAGCATGTTGTGTGCATAGTGGATTCCCAAACCGTAAGAACCGCCGTATTTTTTCATCAAATTCGTCACCGGAACATAGGTTTCCTGGCGTGCCCAATCTCTTTGGAGTTCCAATAAATATTGGATGGAAGTCACTGGTTTTACGCCCGCGTGGACCATTCTTTGGATTGCTCTTTCGTGCGCTTCATTGCTCACATCACCACAAGCATCGGTGATTACATAAACGTCATAATTTTCTTCAAGTGCAGACAATGCTGGCCCGACGATGCAAACACCTGTCCATAATCCGGCAAGGACTAATTTTTGCTTTTTGGTTCCGGTGATCGCTTTATAGGCATTTTCATCTTCCCAAGTATTCATTGTCGTTCTGTCGATGTAACCTGATGTTGCCTGTGGATAAAACTCTTCAATTTCTGGAAAGACGGGTCCGGCAAAGCTATCTTCGGCAACTGTCGTAACGATTGTCGGTACGTTGAAAATTTTTGAAGCACCACAAATAATGGCTACGTTGTTTCGCAATTCGCTTAATTGGATGCTGCTTGTCGCGAAAGCCATTTGCCCTTCAAAATCGATCAAGACTAACGCGTGATTTTCCGGGGATAATAAATTTACTGATGGTTTCATAAAAAAAGTGATTTTAGATTATTGATTGTTTATGCCAACGAAATGCCACGTTCGTAAATCATTGGCTTGTTGTTTTTTAACTATTTTCGAATGAGTTTTTAGTTACGATATATCGTAATTTTATAGCCTGATTGTTTTCTTTACAAACTTAACCAGCTTGAAATCCACTCGCATTGAACTGGAACAAGAAGTGATCTCTGTTTAATAAATGGAAAGTTTTTTGATCATTTCAGAAGAAATGGCATCTGCATAAATTCCGAAAGCACTTGTCAAGACGCCTTTGATATTATATGTATCAGAAATAATTCCGTACACAATATCTTCATCGCCGGGATCGGTGTCGCCTTCAAAACGAAACACATATTCAATTTTAAATTCTTCCGGCGACATTGATTGCTTGTTATTATTATATCGTATGCAATTTTCATCAAGGTTGAAATTTTCCGTAAATCCTTCTTGATTCAGCCATTGCAAGGCTTCGGTAACGGTATCAAAAGCGGGTTGTGTGTTCATGATTTTTAGAATTCAATATTTATGAAAACAAATTCTTCTTCAAATCTGCCGCCGCATATTCGAACAACGATTTTACTTGGGGCAAGTGCGCCAAAGGATTCAACAGTCCGAAATCGTGGATCATTCCGTTATAGCGAACGGTTGTCACTTCAACTCCGGCATCGTCTAATTTGCGACCAAAAGCTTCTCCTTCTTCACGAAGAACATCAGCTTCTGCCACTTGGATTAATGTTGGAGGAAAATTTTTAAGCAATTCCAAGGAAGCATTCAATGGCGACGCATAAATTTCTTCTCTTTCTTCCAAATTGGTGGTGTAATGGTCATACATCCATTTCATTAAAGATGTAGTAAGGAATCGGTCTTCGCCATATTGCTTGTAGGTTTGGGTTTCAAAATTAGCGGCAACAATTGGCCAAAACATAACCAAAGAAGTAATTTTAGGACCATTATTTTCAATGGATTTTAAAGCCGTTACTGCTGTCATATTGCCACCAACGCTGTTTCCAACCACAGAAAGTCTTGAGCCGTCCACATTGATTTCGTTTCCGTTTTCGGCAACCCATTTCGTAGCGGCATAAATTTCATTTACGGCAACAGGATATTTTGCTTCAGGCGAGGGAGTATAGTTTACAAAAATGCCAACAGCTCCGGATAAAACCACCAAGTCGCGGACCATTCTTTTGTGTGTAGGATAATCTCCCAAAACCCAGCCACCTCCGTGAATGAAGATAAATACTGGAAGTTTTTCGGTTGAACCTTCTGGTCTTACAATGTTTAGTTTGATAGAGAATCCGTCTTGCGAAATAGTTTTTTCTGCTTCATCAATCCCTGAATAATCTACTTCGACAGATTTTTGCGCTCCGACCAAAACCAATCTGGCTTCTTCAGGAGATAAGGTTTCCAAGGGTACGCCACCAGAATTTAGGGCATTCAGGAATTTTTTTGTTTCTCTTGAGATTGCAGGATCTTGAGAAAAAGGGATAATGTTGCTTAAAGGAGTTGTTGTGTTCATGTTTTACATTTTTAAATTTGTGATGCAAAACAGTAGCCAAAAAATGCGCCTTAATTTTTAAATCATTGATAAATAGTGTTTTATTGCTATTGTGAGGTTTTATTATTTTACGATATTTCGTAAAATTATTACGTGTTTGTTGATGTAAGTGAATCTTTTGATTCTTACTGAAATAATTAAGACGCTTACAAGAAGTCCATTTCAAGGTTGTATTTAAAAAAGACAATCAAAAAAACTTTTTATATTTGTGCAATGCAGCTATCCGTCGTCATCCTTAATTATAATGTCCGCCATTTTCTCGAGCAATGCGTTTTGAGTGTTCAAAAAGCCACACAGAATTTCAATGCGGAAATAATTGTAGTGGACAATAGTTCCCAAGACGACAGTTGCCAAATGATAAAAGAGCGTTTTCCCGACGTGATTCTCATTGAAAACAAGGAAAATTCAGGGTTTCCCAAAGGCAACAACATTGGAGTAAAAATAGCAAGCGGCCACTACATCTGCATCCTAAATCCAGACACTGTTGTTGCCGAAGATACCTTCGAAAAGGTGCTTGCTTTCGCTAAAAGGCAGGAAGACCTAGGAATAGTTGGTTGCAAATTAATCGATGGAACCGGAAACTTCCTTCCGGAATCAAAACGAGGCATTCCAACGCCATTCGTAGCCTTCACCAAGATATTCGGCCTGTACAAGATCTTTCCAGGCATAAAATCATTTGGAAAATATTATGCCTCACATATCAACGAAAACCAGACTGGGAAAGTCGAAATATTAGTAGGTGCCTTTATGCTGATGAAGAAAGAAGCCTATGAAGAAGTAGGCGGTTTCGATGAAGATTGCTTTATGTATTCGGATGATATTGATTTGTCTTATATGGTCTTGAAAACGGGCAAGCAGAACTATTATTTCCACGAAACCACCGTCATACATTATAAAGGAGAAAGCACCATCAAGGACGGAACGTATATGAAGCGTTTCCAGGAAGCAATGAATTTCTTCTATAAGAAACATTTCAAAACATCCTTTTTCTTTTCGCTGTTTATGAAGATTGGAATGATTTTCTTTTCCTTCGTAAAGATGTTCCAAGGAAAAACGAAACCAAAATCAAAACCAGAAAGCTATATTTTAGTGTCTGATAACGATGGTTTAAAAGAAAAATTACAAGAAGCACTCAAAAAAAACATACAAATCACAACTTTAGAAAACCAAAAAGCATTATTTTCGCAAACGTTTTCGAAAGACAAATCGATAGAAGTAATTTTAGACAATAATTATCTCACATTCAAGGAAAGCATCAAGTTTTTGGAAACACACAAGAAAAAAAAATTAACCTTTAAGACATTGCCAGAATCCCGAAGTTTTGGAACTAGTTTCATCATAGGAAGCAACAGCAGTAGTGATAGAGGAGAGGTTATTCAATTTAAGAATTAAGCAAAAACTTAATGATTCTTACTCTCTTAATGGTTTAAATTGTATTAAATTTGTATAATTCGTATCAAAATAAAAAACAACCGTAAAATTATATAATTCATAGTATAACCTAAAAATTATCACTAATTTTGCATCAAGAAAATAAAAATTCACCATTAGGTTAACAATATGGCAAAATTTGAATTGAAACTTCCAAAGATGGGAGAAAGCGTTGCAGAAGCAACCATTACCAATTGGTTAAAGAAAGTGGGCGACCCGATTGAAGCTGATGAAGCGGTTCTTGAAATTGCTACAGACAAAGTGGATTCAGAAGTGCCATCAGAAGTTTCTGGAGTCCTGTCTGAAATCCTTTTCAACGTTGATGATGTTGTAAAAGTGGGACAAACGATTGCCTATATCGAAGTTTCAGGTGGAGTAGCGGTTGAAGCTCCAAAAGAAGAAGCTCCAGCATCTGTAGCAACTATTGAAAAAACGGTAGAATCTGCCCAGCAAGCTGTTGCTGCACCACAAGATTTTTCTAACTCTGAAAAATTCTTCTCTCCCTTAGTGAAAAACATCGCAAAAGAAGAAGGCGTTTCGGTTGCAGAACTGGAAGCAATAAATGGTTCTGGAAAAGACGGAAGAGTCACCAAAGATGATATTCTAGGATATATAGCAGACAGGAAACAGCCAAAAGCTGAAGTTTCAAAAACACAACCTGTTGCGCAAACTAGCACGCCTGCACCTAAAGCACAAGCGCCAGCACCAGTTTCGGTAAACGGTGGCGACGAAATCGTTGAAATGGACCGAATGCGAAAACTGATTTCAGGCTATATGGTCGCGTCAGTGCAAACTTCAGCCCACGTTCAGTCGTTCATCGAAGTAGATGTGACCAACATCGTGAAATGGAGAAATAAAGTAAAAGATGCTTTCGAAAAGCGTGAAGGCGAAAAACTGACGTTTACTCCAATTATGATGGAAGCGGTTGCAAAAGCATTGAAAGATTTCCCGGGAATGAATATTTCTGTTGACGGAGATTTCATCATCAAGAGAAAAAATATCAACCTTGGAATGGCGGCAGCCTTGCCAAATGGAAACCTGATTGTTCCGGTTATCAAGAATGCTGACCAGTTGAATATCGTTGGAATGGCGAAAGCGGTTAACGATCTAGGAAACCGTGCAAAAGCTGGAAAACTGAAACCAGACGATACGCAAGGCGGAACGTATACAGTAACAAATGTTGGAACTTTCGGAAGTGTTTTCGGAACGCCAATCATCAACCAGCCACAAGTTGGAATTTTAGCTTTGGGTGCCATAAGAAAAGTGCCAGCGGTTATTGAAACTCCAGAAGGCGATTTCATAGGAATCCGCCAGAAGATGTTCCTTTCGCATTCCTATGACCACAGGGTTGTAGATGGTGCATTGGGAGGAAGCTTTGTAAAACGCGTTGCCGAATACCTTGAGGCATTTGACGTAAATAGAGATTACTAGAAATAAACAATCATAACTTAAGAAACTCCCGAAAGCAATTTCGGGAGTTTCTTGTTTTAGATTTCTCGGTTTCCTAGAATTGTCCTATATTTAGGATTGAAACAAAATTGCCATGTCGTTACTCCGAAAATTTTTAGTCTACACGAATTTGCGGTCCGGAATGGATGAATTCCAAACCATCCACGAATCTATCGAGAAAGATGTGATGTTGCGAGGTACCCGACTTTGGGTCTTGGTTATCGCCATTTTTATTGTTTGCATAGGTTTGAACATGAATTCGACCTCGGTAATTATCGGAGCGATGCTGATCTCACCAATGATTGGTCCGATCAATGGAATGGGCTACAGCATTGCTACCTATAACTTTCCGCTATTCCGAAAGGCAATGAAGAACTTTGGCTTCGGTGTGCTGGCCGCTTTAATCACCTCCACGTTGTATTTTGCATTGAGTCCTTTGTCGGCCGTTCATTCGGAACTCTTGTCGCAGACAAGCACTACGATATATGATGTGCTGATTGCATTTCTGGGCGGACTTGCCGGAATCATCGCCATCAGCAGTCGGACAAAAGGAAATATAATTGCCGGTGCCGCTATCGCCACAGCACTAATGCCTCCGCTTTGTACGGCCGGGTATGGGCTTGCCAATGGGAATGTGAATTTCTTTTTGAGTGCGATGTACCTCTTTACCATCAATGTGGTCTTTATTGCGATTTCTTCGGTTTTGATTTGCAGGTTTTTAAAATTCCCTATTTCTTCGGAAGTTCAAGGAAAACACAAGACACGTGTAAAAAGCCTGTTGTCATTCATAAGTATAATCACATTGGTTCCCAGTGTTTATTTTGGATATGCTTTGGTTCAGCGAGAACATTTCAGTGAAGATGCCGGCCGATTTGTAGCAGATATCAGCGTTTTTGAAGGAAGTTATTTGCTGAAAAGCGAAGTGGATGCGAGAAAAAAGCAAATTACATTGGTATACGGCGGAAGCGATCTGACCCAAAAAAGCAAGGAAGAAATAGCTAAAAGAGCTTCGGTTTATTCGCTGTCGGAAGCGAAACTGGTCTTCAAGCAAGGTTTTTCGTTTAATGAAGGAAAAGAAAATGTAAACCAAATCGACAAGTTGAAAACTGAGGTCAACCGACTGAACCTGGCCCTGAAAGAAAAGCAGAAAACCACCGACAGCATCATTTCGAAACCAAGGATCGGGAAACAGCTCTTGGGAGAAATCAGGACGCTTTTCCCGGAAATAAAATCGTGTTCGTATTCTGAAACGGTTTCTTTCCAGGATTCTACAAAAGTAGACAAGGTGAAAATCGTGGTGATGGAAACTACAAAAAAAGGACTGACAGCTGATACCCGGAAACGCATAAATGAATGGTTGAAAAAGAGGCTGGAAAGCGAAAGGGTAAAGACCTTTTTTGAATAATTTTTGCAAAGAATTTCTACAAAGTTTATCGGCAATATTGGTCAGAAAGATTAAAAAAGGCCAGAAGTTTTTGTTCCAGCCCCGATGCTCTTGAATATCCTTTTGTTCTGGTGTTCAGAATAAAAGATATCGCGAAGCAGCGGGAACAAGGAATAAAAGATGCCAATAGTGATGATCCTGATGAAAATCATCTCCTTGAAGGCGTCATAAAATAGCGTTATTTAAATCTGTAAACGCGGAAACCTTCTTATCTTTGCGAACCACAAAAAACACAAAATGGAACTTAAATTAACGAAATCAATCTGTTTTTTTGACCTTGAAACCACTGGAATCGACATCACGAAAGACAGGATTGTTGAAATAGCAATTTTTAAAGTTTTTCCGAACGGTAACAAGGAAAGCAGAACATGGCTGGTGAATCCGACCATCATGATCCCGGCAGAATCTACTGCAATCCACGGGATTTCAAATGAAAAAGTAGCAAACGAACCGACTTTTAAAGAACTGGCCACAACGATTCACAATATGATCAAGGATTCGGATCTGGCAGGATTCAATTCGGATCGATTTGATATTCCGTTGTTGGCGGAAGAATTGCTGAGAGCTGGAGTTGATTTTGATATGAAAAATGCAGTTTCTGTTGATATCCAGACCATTTTCCACAAAAAAGAAGAACGCACCTTGAGTGCTGCATACAAATTTTATTGCGGACAAAGTCTTGAGAATGCACATTCTGCGGAAGCTGATACAATGGCGACCTATGAGATTTTGAAGGCACAATTGGACCGCTATGAAGATCTGCCACAGGATATGAAATCACTTTCCGAATATACAACGCGAAAAAAATCGGTTGATTTTGCTGGATTTATCGCATTGGATAAAGAAAATGAAGAGATTTTTACGTTTGGAAAGCACAAAGGGGCAAAGGTTGCAAAAGTATTGGAAGCCGAACCGGGTTATTTTGGCTGGATCCAGAATGCGGATTTTCCCTTGTATACCAAGAAGGTTCTGACAGCAATTAAATTGAGAAAATTAAACAATAAATTGAGTTAAGGCTTAGGAACTTAGCAACTCAGAAACTTAGCGACTTATAAAATGAAGATAATCTGCATCGGTAGGAATTATACCAAGCATATTGAGGAATTGCAGAACGAAAAGCCAACAGAGCCTGTGATTTTCTTGAAACCAGATACGGCGATCCTGCCAAAAAACTTTCCGTTTTTTATTCCGGGTTTCAGCAGTGATATTCATCACGAAGTAGAGGTTTTGGTGAAGATAAATCGAGTAGGAAAGCACATCGACCCGAAATTTGCCCATAAGTATTATGATGAGATTGGTCTTGGGATTGATTTCACGGCCCGTGATGTACAGTCGCAATTGAAAGAAAAAGGGCTTCCTTGGGAAAAAGCGAAGGCTTTTGACGGTTCGGCGGTTATTGGTGGATTTTTGCCGAAATCGGAATTTAATTCACTTGAAAACATTAGCTTTGAGTTAAAGAATAATGGAACAACGGTTCAGGCTGGAAATACGTCGCATATGTTGTGGAAAATTGATGAATTGATTTCGTATGTCTCGCAATATTTCACGTTAAAGATTGGCGACATTATTTTTACAGGAACTCCGGAAGGAGTTGCTGCTGTGAAAACAGAGGATGTTTTGGAAGGCTTTATGGAAGGAAAAAAACTATTTAGAATACAGGTAAAATAAATGGCTTTACATTACAATTTGGCAAAAGTATATGCAATTTCTGAAAACGACACTGACTTCGTGATGGATATTGTGACGCTTTTTGTTGGGGAAGTTCCACGGGACCTACTTGAGATAAAAAATGCCATAAAAGAAAAAGAATTCAGGCAGGCCTACAGTTTTGCCCATAAGATCAAGCCAACCTTGGATTTGTTGGGGATGACGGTTGCCCACGAAGAAATCATCTGCATCGAAGATTGGGCCCGAAAAGAAGGCAAGAAGAAAGAAATCATAGAAACTTATAAAAGTATCGAACACCGCATTGAAAAAGCAGTGAAGGAAATCCGAAAGGATTTTAACCTGCTGTAGATTCTCCAACACGGAATCAAATATCCCAATCCATAACCTAAATGAAAGCAACCATAGTTACCATTGGCGATGAAATCCTGATCGGTCAAATTATAGATACCAATTCTGGCTTTATTGCAAAATCACTTGATAAGATTGGAATAGAAATCAACGAAATGATTTCCATTTCGGATGATAAGAACCATATCCTAGATACCTTTTCAAATCTGCAAAACAAGGTTGATGTCGTTCTGATTACTGGAGGTCTCGGACCCACAAAAGACGACGTGACCAAGAAGACATTCTGTGATTATTTTGAAGATGAATTGGTTGTGAATGAGGAAGTCTTGGCTCACGTTACGCAATTGATAGAAGGAATTTACAAGCGTCCGATTTCTCAAATCAATAAGGACCAAGCTTTGGTTCCCTCAAAATGTACGGTACTGTTCAATCAATTTGGTACGGCTCCGGGGATGTGGATGAAGAAAGAGAATACGGTTTTCATTTCCTTGCCGGGCGTTCCTTACGAGATGAAAGGGTTGATTGAGAATGAAATCGTGCCGAAAATCATCAAGGAATACAAACGTCCTTATATTCTCCATCAAACGATTCTTACTTATGGTCAAGGCGAAAGTCTTGTCGCGGAGCGAATTGAAGATTGGGAAAACAACTTGCCTGAATTCATCAAATTGGCCTATCTGCCAAGTCCTGGAAGAGTTCGTCTCCGACTTTCGGCAAGAGGAACTGATGAGGAAGAATTGAAAAAAGGGATAGCGGAAAATGTAGCTTCACTTGCCAGAATCATAGGTGATATCATTGTAGGTTATGACGATAGCGAGACTATAGAAGTTGTTCTAGGGAGAATTTTAATCCAGCAGAAAAAGACCATTTCAACTGCCGAAAGTTGCACTGGTGGAAAGATTGCACAGGTTTTGACTTCGATTCCGGGTTCGTCGGCTTATTTCAAGGGAAGTATTGTGAGTTATGCGAAAGAAGCGAAAATCGATGTACTGAAAGTTTCGGAAGAAACCATAGAAAAATACTCTGTTGTAAGCGAAGAAGTTGCAAAAGAGATGGCATTGTCCATTCAAAAAATAATGGATACTGATTACGCAATTTCTGTAACTGGAAATGCCGGACCTACGAAAGACGACACGGATGAGGAAATCGGTACTGTTTTCATCGCCTTGGCCACTCCAGAAAATGTAATTGTTGAAAAATTTAATTTCGGGCAACCACGTGAAAAAGTGATAGATAGGGCTGTAAATAAAAGTTTGGAAATGCTTCAGAAAGAAATTTTGAAAAATGTACTTTAATTATTTTGCATATAAGGTTTATTTTTCTTTTCTTTGCACCCTGATTTTGAATAACGATAAAAGATAAGCATAATGTCAAGAGTTTGTGACCTTACAGGTAAAAGAGCGATGGTAGGAAATAACGTTTCTCACGCTATGAACAAAACTAAGAGAAAATTTTCTGTGAACTTAGTTAAAAAGCGTTTTTATCTTCCTGAAGAAGATAGATGGATTACTCTTAGAGTAGCTGCATCTACAGTAAAAACAATCAATAAAAATGGAATCGCTGCAGTTTTGAAACAAGCTAAAGCTAACGGATTTATTAAATAATCCTTCCAAATAAATATATAGCAAGATGGCAAAGAAAGGTAATAGAATCCAGGTAATTTTAGAATGTACTGAGCACAAGACTTCTGGTGTTCCAGGGACTTCAAGATACATCACAACAAAGAACAAGAAAAACACTCCAGACAGATTAGAGATTAAGAAATTTAATCCAATCTTGAAACGCGTAACTGTTCACAAAGAAATTAAATAATAATTAGAGTTTGAAAGGATCTCAAATAGAAATAGAGAGGTTTAAGTAAAATTCAAATACATTTTATAAAATGGCAAAGAAAACCGTAGCAACATTACAGACGTCTTCTAAGAGATTATCAAAAGCCATCAAAATGGTGAAATCTCCAAAAACAGGTGCATATACATTCGTAGAATCTATTATGTCTCCAGAACTTGTTGATGAATTCTTGAAAAAGAAATAATTCAAAATACAGCATATACAAAAGCTACTTTCAACTCGGAAGTAGCTTTTTTATTTTTATATTTGTTCAGAATTTTTCAAGAAGCAAAACAAAAGACATTTTTTAATTGTAGTTCCCGCTTTGCGCTACAATCTTTTTGTTCTGAACCCCAGAACAAAAAGGATTTCCGCTACAATCGGGGCTAATTGAAAAGCTTTAGGCCTTCTTCAAACTTTCAGACTCAGGATTATATAAAAATCCTGCGGTCTAACAATCTAATCAATTTATAAAATGAGTTTTTTTAAAAGAATATTTTCATCCGAAAAAAAGGAAAGCCTTGACAAGGGACTTGAAAAAACAAAAACAACTTTCTTCTCCAAGCTGACCAAAGCAGTAGCAGGAAAATCAAAAGTTGATGACGAAGTACTTGATAATCTGGAAGAAATCCTTGTAGCCTCAGACGTGGGTGTAGATACTACCCTGAAGATCATCAAGCGAATCGAAAAACGTGTCTCCGAAGACAAATACTTGGGAACAGAAGAGCTCAACCAGATTCTTCGCGAAGAAATTGCTTCCTTATTGTCCGAAACCAACACGGGAAACGAGTCAGAGTTTGAAATTCCAAAAGATAAAAAACCATATGTTATCATGGTGGTTGGAGTAAATGGAGTAGGGAAGACCACTACAATCGGAAAATTAGCCTATCAGTTCAATAAAGCAGGTTATAAAGTAGTTCTTGGTGCGGCCGATACTTTCCGTGCGGCAGCGATAGACCAATTGCAAATATGGGCAGATAGAGTCGGTGTTCCGATCGTAAAGCAACAAATGGGTAGCGACCCAGCTTCTGTTGCTTTTGATACCTTGAAATCAGCTGTGACACAAAATGCCGATGTAGTGATCATTGATACCGCTGGTCGTTTGCACAACAAGGTGAACCTGATGAACGAGTTGACGAAGGTGAAACGTGTAATGCAAAAGGTCATAGAAGATGCTCCACACGATGTAATGTTGGTCTTGGATGGTTCTACCGGACAGAATGCATTCGAACAGGCAAAACAGTTTACTGCGGCAACAGAAGTAACTTCGCTGGCGGTAACAAAACTAGATGGTACTGCAAAAGGTGGTGTGGTTATAGGGATTTCCGATCAGTTCCAGATTCCGGTAAGATACATAGGAGTCGGGGAAGGGATTGAAGATCTACAAGTGTTTAATAAGTTTGAGTTTGTGGATTCATTTTTTAAAGTGTAAATTCGCACAAATCAAAACATTAAAAACATTCATGAGGAGTACAGTTTATTTATTCGCAGCAGCATTATTTTGGGTTACATCAAGTTCATTTGGACAGAATGATTATAGGAAGGGATACTATATTGATGTTGAAAACAACAAGGCGGAAGTTTTCTTGCAATACAAGGACTATTCAAAGTTAAATCTGCCTGAAAATCAAGAGAGTTCAATTAAATTTAAATCTAGTCCGGAAGGTGCCACCGAGGAAATTTCCCAAGCGAAAGTAAAAGAAATCGGTATGTCTGATGAATTTAAATTTCAGCGTTTTCTGATTCCTCTTTTAAAGAACTATACCAACCAACCTATCCACGATTTGCAAAACAAGAGTCTCCTCTTGCAGGTTTTGGTGGAAGGAGAGGCAAGCCTATATGCTTATCATAATAAAAAAAAGATCATTTATTTTTATAAGCTGGCTACCATGTCAGTTCCAGTTGAATTGACACATGATGTCAAAACTTATGGTGGCGAAGTTGTGAATACGAATTCAGGCTACAGGAGAGAACTATATGCTGTTTTAAAAACAGATAAGCTGCAACCCAGCGATTTTGCTAAAATCAAGTACAGTGAAGATGATCTGATCAAGATTTTCAATAGGTATAATAAAGAAGTAGGAAATGAGTCTTTGACATTTAAGAATGAGTTTTCCAAGAGCAAATTAGTATTTACTGGATTTGTAAATTTAAATAATTCATCTGTAAAAGTTGGAAATGCTTATAGTTACAGCGATAAGAAATCTCTATTCTCTGTTGGCCTAGGAGCTGAAGCTGAGTTGCGAACAAGTGCGCATTGGGCTTTCTTTTTAAGGGCTTCTTATCAAACTTCGGATTATACTTTGAAAACCAAAGAAGCGGAAAAAAGTACCATCAAATACATCAGTACTTTTGATGTCGATACCAAGTCTATTGATGTGGTGCTGTCTCCAAGATATTATATGCCAATTGACAGAAACAGTAATCTTTTTTTTAATCTAGGCTTTGGAATGGCAATTCAGAGTGGTTCTGTTAGTGAGGTTCAAAGCAGCAGGCTTACCACAACAGCTTATGACAGGGCACCATTGGCACTGAAATTAAAAACATCAATGTCGATAAATCCAGCAATAGGATATTCCTTTGCTGAAAGATATTCAATTGAATTGCAATATTATTCAATCAAGAACTATTTTGAAGCTCCGGCCGGATTTCAAGATTTTAAAGTTCAAAACAATCAATTTAATTTGAGCTTGCGATATTCTTTTATATAGTATATTTTACGTGCACACTATCTTAATGCGTTATTCATATAACGCATTAATTTTTTGCCATAATTCGTTATCAAAGCCAGAAAGGGCGAATGTTGGATTTTGAGGATTGGCCACTTCGCCCATTCTTATTACAACCATTTTTCTACTCGGAATCACATAGATTTTCTGGTCGTTTTTCCCCAGCGCCATAAACATATCGTTTGGTCCAGATGGTATTAAACTCCCTTGGAATTCAAATTGGGTTTGAGGCAAATGATAGCTTGACTTTCCATTTATCCACCATAGATAGCCATATCCTTGGTTGATGCTTTGAGATGTCGTGGTTGAAGCATTAAAATAATTTTCGTTTAAAATTGTTGCATTGTTCCATTTCCCTTTATTAAGCATAAGCAGGCCAAAACGAGCCATACTCCTTGTCGTGCTTGTATAAACACTATTGTTTCCTAGGTTTACCCAATTACCATTCATTCCAATCTTGTCGCGTAATTTTGAGTTAAAATAATTGTCATAGGATTGATTGCTAGCTTCGGCAATAACATCCTGCAACTTTACATAAACATTATGATAAGCCCAACGCATTCCAGCATCAGCTTTATAAGTCAAGCAATCAGGGGTTACACAATCTTCATTTTCTATATCGTCTAATCCGGATGTCATTGTAAGTAAATGCCTGTTGGTAATAAGATTCTCCTTGTCGGGAGTGAGGCTGGTCCAGCCAAGACCCAAATAATCTGAAACTTTGTTATTGATATCTAACAGGTTTTCTTGTTCGGCTATTCCGGTCAGGGTTGCTGTCAAGGTTTTTCCGGCACTTGCCCAATACCAGTTGGTTGTGGCGGAATGTCCGTTGAAATAATTTTCCATTACAATTTTTCCATCAACGAGAATGATGAACCCTTTGCTGTTTTTCTGTTCCAAAAAAGTAAGCAATGGTGCAACTGCACTTTCATTCCAATTCAATGTAGTGATGGATCTGGTTTCCCAAGTTGAGCCTTGAAGTGGTGGAAAATAGAGTTTTTGTTCTGGATCTTGATTCGCATTCGGACTTTCGTCTGATGAACTGCATCCAAAAAAAGAGATGAACAGGAAGATGATGAAGTAGTTGTTTTTCACGTTATTTCAGTTTAGTGATAAGACATTAAAAGTAGTGAATAGTTTAATGGGTCTAAA
>Ga0247805_1000120_pt1 | contig 55996 bp, 31 predicted proteins | sample UWRJL044104R1_FD_180930 | JGI IMG/M metagenome (GOLD analysis project Ga0247805, IMG submission 180930) | Plant litter microbial communities from Arlington Agricultural Research Station in Wisconsin, United States - UWRJ-L044-104R-1 | ecosystem: Environmental > Terrestrial > Plant litter >...
TTGATAGTATTGCTACTGGAAAACTACAAATGGATCAAAAGTTACCGTCCATTAATATGCTTAGCGAAGAGTTCTATCTCTCTCGTGATACAGTTGAAAAAGCCTATAATATTTTAAAGAAAAGAAAAATAATAACTCCCATTCGTGGAAAAGGATATTATGTTACTCGTACTAAATTAATTGCTAAAGTCAATGTGCTTTTTCTAATTAACAAGTTGAGTTCTTATAAGATGAGAATTTATAATTCTTTCATCAATAATATTGGAGGAAATTCCCAAACTGATTTACACATTTATCACTGTGACCAAACTTTATTTCTAAATCTAATAGATAAATATCTAGGCGTTTATGATTATTATGTGATTATGCCGCATTTTAAAACGGATGATTTAACACATGTCAGTTCTGGAGCAAGCGTTTTGGAAGCAATTAACAAGATTCCAAAAGATAAATTAGTTATTTTAGATAATAACAAAGGAATACAGGATTCTATAATTGAAGTTTGTCAAGATTATGAAAATGATATTTATGGCGCTTTAAAACAAGGACTTGAAAAAATATCCAGATACAATAAATTGATTTTAATTTATCCTGAAAGCTCTGTTTATCCTTATCCAAGAAGAATTTTAAATGGATTTAAGCGATTTTGTGTAGATTCAGGATTAGAATATGAAGTATTGAGAGAGGTTTATGATGATATTGTCCTGAAAAAAGGAGATTTGTTCATTACAATAGAAGAATCAGATTTGGTTAGTCTTGTAAAACAAATTAGAGATAAGAATTTTGAATTGGGAAGAGAAATAGGTGTGATATCTTATAATGATACTCCGTTAAAAGAATTGTTAGGAATTACAGTAATTTCTACGGATTTTAAAATGATGGGAGCTACTGCAGCCAGCATGATTTTGAATAAGGAAGCAGGTAAAATTAAAAACCCATTTAATTTTATTGATAGAAACTCTATTTGATGTAGGATTATTTCAGATTGTTTTAATTAAAGAAAAATAAAAAGGAGGTCAATGACCTCCTTTTTTAGTAGTTTAAATAATATAATTTAATAACCAGGATTTTGCATTGCTTGTTTTTCAGCTGCTGTTAGTGGCCTACCTTGTGTATATATTCCATCAAGAAAAGTTTGTGGTATAGGACGTATGTTGTGGAAATCTTTGATATTTGGAGCCGCATCAGGGTTGTAAGCTTTTGCTCTGGCTACTAATGTTTTAGTTCTGCTTAAGTCTTCCCAACGATGAAATTCTCCGCATAGTTCTCTGGTACGCTCGTTTAAAATTAAACATAACATTCTTTCGTAATCACTTGAATAGCCTAATTTGGTAATAACAGCTTGATCAGGTGCTGGTAAAGCAGCAATGCTGGAAATTGTTAAATTTGTAGCAGCTGTTGTAGTAGCAATGTTATTTGATTCATAATATGAATTTTCAGCGATAAATGAACTAGCTCTTCCTCCTTGTACAGCTGTTGTCCAAGCAGCAGATCCATCAGTGTAGGCAGCGCGATCTTCTCCTGATTTATATGCAGCACGGTTACGAACGGTGTTAATATCACTTAATGCATCACTATAAGAACCTGTTCCTAGTTTCGCTAATCGTATTTTAGCTTCAGCAGCCATTAAGTAAGTTTCTGCTGAACGGGCTAATATAACGTCACGACTTCCTTTTGTAGCATTAAAATCAAGTCTTGAACCATCCATGTATTTGCTCAAAGATGGGAATCTTACATCTTTCATCAATCCAAAATTATCTGCTGCATAGGCTACAAATACACTTGGAATTGTTTTTCCTGTTTTAGAATAAATTATTGTACCATCATTTCTGGTTTTAGCAAATCGTGTGTCTGTTGGGCTGTTCATAATGTACATGATGCTTAAATCACCATTTACATAATAGTTCCCAGATTTATTATTGACAATACTTTTTGTTTGAAAACTTTTCCAAAAACGAGAATCAGCTACTTTGTCAAATACATCGTATGTGAAATAAGTGGGAGCTAAACGGCTAAATGGTCTTCCACCTGCTGTATTACGGATCATTTGAGGTAATTGATCATAAGTTGAAAGGAAATACAAGTGTTGTTGATTACCACCAGTTGTCAATTGATTGGAGTTAAAATCTGCGGATAAAATTATTTCAGATAGTTTTTCGTTTGCTCCGTCAGCAGCTTTAAAATCCCATAAATTCACATAATTCGGGGCTAAAGGATGACGCGAAGTTACCTCGTTAGATAATGTAACTACTTGTTGTAAATCAGCTGTTTTTGTCGCTGAATTCCAAGTGTCATTAATTTCGCTTGCACGAGTTAAATAAGCTTTTGCTAAGTAATGAGCTGCAGCATCTTTTGTAATTTTATTTGGTCCTCCAGTATTGTTTAATAAATTATAGGCTTCAGTAAAATCACTAATAACTTGTTTTAAAACGTCTTCAGCGGAAGCTCTTGTAAATTCTAAAAATACAACATTGGTCGTTTTTAGATTTATTGGTACACCTCCATATTGTCTTACTAATTTTAAATAATTATAAGCTCTGAAAAAGTAACCTTCTCCTAGTGCTACTTTTTTAATCGCATCATTAGTTGAAGCAATAGCCGTAGCTGATTCGATGAGTTGATTAGCATTTCCAATTCCAATATATAAATTATCCCAATTGGTATTGGCGGCAACAGTATTAGAATTAGATACGGTTACAAATGATCCAAATCCAGAAGCATATGAATTCCACAATCCATTTGATGGATCGCCTCCAACATGAAATTCATCTGTGCCAGATTCATTTGCCGTAAGAGGAACTTCTCGATTCATTTCTAAAGCAAAAACCTGATAATAGGTTCCTACAGATAAAGCTTGGATTCCTTCTTCTGTTTTTAAATATCCTGGATTGTATCCAGTAGTTAATTTTTCGTCTAGAAAATCGTCACTACAAGAGCTGCTAAGGCCTAATGTAGCTACTAATATTAACTTTATATATAGTGTTTTATAATTTTTCATAATTTAATTTTTTAGAATTGAACATTTAACCCTAATGTAAATCCTCTGTTAGAATAAGTAGTTCTGGTATCTAAGTCTACCCATTTTACTTTAGAGAAGATCATACCTGGGTTAGCTGCCTGCATATAAATTCTTAGTTTCGATAATCCTATTTTTTCCACGAAGTCACTTTCAAAATTATAGCCTAAAGAAATGTTTCTTATTTTTAAGAAAGAACCGTTTTTATAGCCTAAAGTTGGGTTGTATATGTCTCCAGTACCTGCACTGTAAAAAGGTCTTTGATATTCGGCATCTGTATTATCGTCGGTGTAATAGTCTAATTGTCTTTGGCTGGTTTTTCCACTTAAATTTTCTCCTCCTACATCGTATAGATAGCCCATACGTCCGTATATAAAGATTGATAATTCTATGTTTTTATAATTGAAAGTATTGGTTAAACCCGTTATGAATTTTGGTTCAGTACTTCCTAAAACTACACGGTCATTATTGGCATCAATTTTATAATCTCCATTTTGATCTACTGGTCTGGCATTTCCAAATGCAAAAATTGTACTACCAGCAGCTGCATTGAATTTAGCCATTTCTTCAGCATCTTCGGGTCTCCAAATTCCATTAGACTCAAAACCATAGATAATCCCTGGTGAATAACCTATAAATCTAGTATTTAAAATATCATCTTGTTTTCCATTTTGTAATTCAACTATTCTACTTTTTTGCCATGAAGCGCTTAGACTTGAGCTCCATTCAAAATTGGTTGTTTTAACATTTATGGTGTTCAAAGTAAGTTCAACACCATTTCCTTCTGTTTTTCCAATATTAGCAAGGGTTTTATCAAAACCTAAAACTGTTGGGATGCTTCTTAATAATAGTAAATCTTTGGTTTTAGACGTGTAGTATTCTAAACTTCCTGAAATTCTATTGTTGAATACACCAAAGTCAATACCATAGTTAAATTGAGTTGTTTTTTCCCAACCTAATTCACTATTTGGTAGTTTTAAGTTGGTTAAAACTCCGTATGATGTAGAATAAAGTAGTTGTGCTAAGGGAGGTTGAGTTTCGTAAGCTGGTACAGCAGCATTACCAGTAACTCCATAACCAGCTCTTAGTTTTAATGCATTCAACCAAGAGATATTTTGTAAAAATTCTTCTTTGTCTATACGCCAGGCTAGTGAAGTACTGGTGAACTGATCTTTTCTGTTTAATTTGGCTAGTTGAGAAGCTGAATCATAACGCAATGATGCAGTTAATAAGTATTTGTCATCGTAACCATACGTTAATCTACCCATATATGAGTATAATCCTGTTTCAATAAGATTTGAAGAATAACCATTTAATGTTACATTTTCTTTCGTTAAAGCATTCCATTTATTCTCAACATTTCTAATGTTTTCTGCAGACATAGCGCTTTCTTCATTAGAATATTGTGTTTGACTTTGTAATAAAGTAACTCCAAAATCATGTTTGCCTAAGGTTTTGTTATACAAAAGTAAATTGTCTAAAGTATAGGATACAGTTTGGTTTTTTGATAAAGAGGCAAAACTGGTTCCAGAACGAGCTGAAGACAATCCATTAAGAAATACTCCATTACGATAAGATGTAATATCCGGACCAAAATTCACGCGGTATTTTAAGCCGTCTAATTTAGAAGAAAGCCCGCCAAAATCCAATTGTCCATAAAAGCTACCAAAAGCACGTAAGGTTACACGTTGATCTTGAGAATATTTGTATTCTTCAAAAACATTTCTAATAGTAGAATCTCCTCCTGGGTTTTGAATTCTTTGTCCATTAGCGTCTAAAGGTACTGCATAAGGTAAATTTTGTCTGGCTGTTACATAAATTCCGTCTGATGATGCCACTGCAGATCTACCTGCGTTAGATAATCCATATTCATTTACAGCATAACTTGTGTTTAAACTAGCCCCCATTGAGAACCATTTAGTTGGAGTTATGTCAATATTAACAGCTCCATTATATCTTTTGAAACTCTGGCCTTTAAGTGTTCCTGTGTTTTCTAAATACCCAAATGAACCGTAGGCTTTCATTTTTTCGCTACCACCACTTACACTTAAAGTGTGTTGTTGAGTTACTCCAGTTTGTGTAACATATTTTGTCCAGTCTGTTGTGCTAACTTTAGACCCATCCCAAGTTCCAGTTGCCCATCCTTTTTCGATATTTGCCCAAGCTGCTGGATCTGCAGTGTCTAAAAATATGGTTCTATCATTGGCTATTGTTGGTGCGTTTCCTGGAGCAAATGCACCTGGATTTGAATAATATCTAGCCCAACGACGTAATTCAATGTATTCTCCAGCATTCATTAGAGGAGCAAATTCATGGATTTTTTCTGTGCTAACAGCAGTATCATAATTTATTGTAAACTTTCCATTTTTTCCTTTTTTGGTGGTGACAATAATAACCCCGTTAGCTCCACGTGAACCGTAAATTGCAGTTGCAGAAGCATCTTTTAATACATCAATAGACTCAATGTCGCTAGGATTAATAAAATCAATACTACCACCTACTTGTGAAACTTTTCCATCTGAATCGTTACTTGCTCTTGAGTTCAGAGGGATTCCATCTACTACATATAGAGGAGAGTTAAACGCAGCTATAGAACGAGAACCACGAATGTTAATGTTTCCTACAGTACCAGGGCGTTCATTCGAACCTATATCAACCCCTGCAGCTTTTCCTTGCATGGCCTGAACAGCATTTTGTACTGGTCTTGATGCAATTTCTTCAGCACCTACACTAACAATTGATCCTGTTAAGTCTTTTCTCTTTCTTGTTCCATAACCTACAACGACTACTTCTTCTAGTTTTGCCCCTTCTTCTTCTAATTTTATGTTAATACTTTTTTGAGTGTTTACTTTTATTTCTGTGGTTTTCATTCCAATAAAAGAAACAACAAGAACATCTTCAGGTTTTGCTTTGATGGCAAATTTTCCATCAAAATCGGTTTGAACTCCGTTGGTTGTGTTTTTGATTAACACATTAGCTCCTGGTATTGGCACGCCTGTGTTGTCTTTAATAATTCCTGTGATAGTATTGGTTTGAGCCAAAGCGGTCATGGTGGTTAACATGATGCTAAAGAAAACCAAATACTTTAAGAAAGAATGTTTCATAAAAAATAATTTTTTGGTTAATTAATAGGTTGTGTGTAATGGTTAAAATATTGATGTGACAATAAATTATTATATAATTTTAAAAGTACAAAAAAATATTAATAAATTATTAACGATATAAAAATAAAATTAACTTTTAGTTAACGTGTCCTGTATGTGTCCTGTTTTTGAAAAAAATCTTTTTCTATTAATAATATTGTTAGGTTTTATTGGTTAAAATCGGACTGATTTGATTTGCTTTATTATTTAATTCTATTTGTAATTATTTTTTTGTAGTAATTGTTTGGTATTATTTTTGTTAAAAGAAATGTTCTTATTCTGGGACTGTTCTAATACTTATTTCAAAACTTATAAAACCAATTTAGTTGGTTACCTAACAGTGCAGGATACTAATTTGTGACCAAAACAATACTTTAGTCCATTCTTTAAAAAATAAATTTGATATTTTATGATTCAAAAAAATAAGATAATTTTTCTGTTACTTTTAGTATTTAGTTTCAATGTTTCAAAAGCTACGGCTGTTGCTGTGAAAACTATTGAGAAGTCTTCAAAAGATATATTAAAACAAGTTTTTTACTTTGGAAAACAAGTAAAGAAAACTAACGAGGCAACAATTGTTAGTAAATCACTTCCTTTTGATTCTGTTGTGGGTTATGGTTTTGATTTTAATACCGCAACTAATGTAAGTTTGAATAAAAACTCATTTGCTACAGAAGCGCCTACTTATTTTTCAGTGAAAGTTCCAGAAGGAAATTATCAGATTTCAATAACTTTTGGTAGTACAACTAAAAATACGAATACTACCATTAAAGCAGAATCAAGAAGGTTGATGTTAGATCAGCAATTGCTTAAAAAAGGAGAGGCTACTACAAAAACGTTTAATGTAAATGTTAGAACTCCTAAAATTGATGCGACTTCTCAAATCCAATTAAAAGAAAGAGATTTTGGTCAGCTGAATTGGGACGACAAACTAACTTTAGAATTTCTGGGATCAGTAGAAATAAAAAGTATTAGTATCACTCCAATTACCGATGTTACAACAGTGTATTTGGCTGGAGATTCAACAGTGACTGATCAGGATTTAGAACCTTGGGCTTCCTGGGGACAATATATTACCAATTATTTTGACAAAAATGTGGTTGTATCAAATTATGCTGCTTCAGGATTAACATTACGTTCGTTTAAAGCTGGTTTGCGTTTGAAAAAAATTATATCAGTGATTAAACCTGGCGATTATTTAATTGTAGAGTTTGCTCATAATGACGAAAAAGAAAAAGGGGAAGGTATTGGACCTTGGGATTCCTATTCGGCTTCCATTCGAGAATATGTTCAGGCAGCCAGAGACAAAGGTGCTTTTCCTATCTTGATTACTCCAGTGCAACGTAGAGCTTTTAATGCCGATGGAACTTTAAAACCAACACATGGCGATTATCCTGATGCGATGCGAAAAGTGGCTCAGGAAATGAATGTTCCTTTAGTAGATATTACAAAATTGACTACTACATTATATGAAAGCTGGGGCGATGAGCCATCCAGAAAAGCATTTGTTCAATATCCTGCGAATACTTTTCCTGGACAAAAAGAAAAATTAGAAGATAACACTCATTTCAATTCTTTTGGAGCCAATGAAATTGCACTTTGTGTAATCAAAGGACTTCGTGATTTAAATAGTCCTTTGGCTCAATATTTCTTAAAAGAAGTGCCTCAATATAATCCTAATCAGCCGAATGCTTTCGCAAAATGGACGCTGCCTATGAGTAAGCGTTTTGAAATTGTGAAACCAGACGGAAATTAATTCTATAATCAAATTTTATGTTTTTTAAAAAATCATTACAAGCTGCCTTTGCATTATTTCTACCGTTCTTATGTGTAATAACTGCAAATGCACAACAAACTAAAAAAGTATTCCTTTCGGGAACCGATTTTGAACATCCTGTAAAATGGGATTTTATGTGTACTGCTGGAAGCAATAGCAAGCAGTGGTCTAAAATTAATGTGCCTTCTAACTGGGAACTGGAAGGTTTTGGCGAATATACTTATGGCCGTTGGTACAAAGAATTAAACCAAAAAGAGCCAAGTAAAGAAGAAGGTTTCTATAAACATGAATTCCAGATTTCAGCTTCAGATAAAGGCAAAACTATTTATATTGTTTTTGGAGCAGCCATGACTGATACCGAAGTTAAAATCAACGGAAAATCAGCAGGGCCAATTCATCAGGGTGGTTTTTACGAATTCAAATATGATATTTCGTCTTTGTTGAATTATGGCGGAAACAATGTTTTAGAAGCGCATGTTTCTAAACATTCGGCTAATAACTCCGTAAATGCTGCAGAAAGAAAGGCCGATTGGTGGCTTTTTGGAGGAATTTATCGCCCAGTTTGGCTGGAAATTATGGCAAGCGAAAATATAGCACATGTTGCTGTGGATGCTAAAATGGATGGAACATTGAATGCACATTTAGATCTTCAGAATATTTCTCAAAAAAGCACGATTACCGCTTCTATTTCGGCTGATGGAAATAATAAAATCATTGGAACACATACTTTTGATGTTAGTGCTAAAGAACAGAAAAAAGTCATTAACATGCAGTTTCCAAATATCAAGCCGTGGAGTCCGGAAACGCCTAATTTGTACAATTTAAAATTAGAATTGAAACAAAACGGAAAAACCGTTCATGAAATTACAGAACGTATTGGTTTTAGAACCTTAGAATTTATCAAAAAAGATGGAATCTATGTGAATGGAAAGAAGATTATCATGAAAGGAGTAAACCGACATGAAATTTGGCCAGAGTCCGGAAGAAGTACCAGCAAGCGTTTGAGTATCATGGATGTGAATTTGTTGAAAGATATGAATATGAATGCGGTGCGTGGTCATTATCCCGCCGACAGTCATTTTCTACAAGTTTGTGATTCATTAGGGATTTTTGTTTTAGATGAATTAGCAGGTTGGCAAAATTCTTATGATACTGAAACAGGAACCAAATTAGTAACAGAAATGGTAACGCGCGATGTTAATCACGCTTCGGTTATTATTTGGGATAATGGAAACGAAGGCGGATGGAATTATAATGTAGACAAAGTTTTCCGTGATTTAGATCCTCAAAAACGTATTGTAATTCATCCTTGGTCTGATTTTGATGGTTGGGATGCACATCATTATCCAGCTTATCAAACAGGAATTCATAGATTTGTAAATGGTGAAAATGTTTTCTTTCCAACAGAATTTATGCACGCTACTTATGACAATGGTGGAGGAGCAGGACTGGAAGATTTTTGGAATCATTTTAAAGAAAGTCCGTTGTTTGCGGGTGGATTTATCTGGGTTTTTTGTGATGAAGCTGTAAAGAGATCCGATTGGACAGGAAAAGAACAATTTGATTCAAAAGGTTCTTTGGCTGCCGATGGAATTCTTGGGCCTCACCGTGAAAAAGAAGGAAGTTTTTATGCTATTAAGGAAATTTGGGCACCAATTCAATTTTCTCCTTTAAGTGTTACGTCTAAGTTTGATGGGACATTTTTGATTAGTAACGATTATATTTTTAGCAACCTTAATTCTTGTACCATGGAGTATAAAGTGGTTAAGGCTAATAATGAGGCATTGTATACGAAGAATGCAAATTCGATTTTGGATAAAGGAAAAATTGAAATTCCAAGTATTGAACCAGGTGAAACTTCTAAAATAAAAATTCCAGTTTCGGCTAATTTTTTCGAAGGAGACTGGGTTGAAATTACAGCTCATGATCAACACGGAAGAGAAATTTACACTTGGACTTGGACAATTCACAAAGCAGATTATTTTGCTGAGAAATTTTTGTTGAAAAAAGAAATTAAGGCAAAAGTGAGCATTAAAGATGAAGCCACTTCACTTTCATTGATCAGTAAAGATGTTCAGGTTGCATTCGATAAAAAAACGGGAAAAATTATCACGGTTAAAAACAAAAACGGAATTGTTCCTTTGACTAATGGTCCAACGGCAATTGGGATGATAGCCGAAGTGAAAAATGTTGAATCTGCTGTAGAAAATAACGCTGCAGTACTTACAGTGAATTATAAAGGAGGAATCAAAAAAATCAAATGGACCATGACTGCCGATGGTCGTTTAAAAATGGAAATGCTAGCGCTTAAAGATGCAGGTGCTAATAATGGTTTTGATGGTGCTTTTTTCCAGGATAAAGTAGATGCTTTTGGTATTACTTTTGATTTTCCTGAGCAAGGAGTTGAAAGTATGAAATGGTTTGGAAAAGGACCATTCCATGTTTGGAAAAACAGAATCAAAGGAACAACTTATGGAATTTGGGAAAAAGAATACAATCAAACTATTCCAGGAGAAAGTTTTGAAAACATGATTTTACCAGAATTCAAAGGTTATCATGCTAATTTTTATGCAGGAGCTTTAAAAGCAAAAAATAATAATAGTTTTAAAATGTTCAGTGCTTCCGAGAATGTATTCTTAAGATTGTTTACACCTGATTTACCAAAAAATGCTTTCGAAGGAACCTATCCACAACCAGCATTTCCAGAAGGGAATATTTCGTTTATGTATGAAATTCCGGCAATGCGTGATTTTAAACCTATCGAGCACCATGGACCACACAGTCAGCCAGCAAGTATTAGAATTAAAAGTGGCGATGAAGGAATTCAAATGAATTTATGGTTTGATTTTAGAGTGGAGAAATAACAAATCAATAACAAAAACAACTAATAAAAAAATGAAGATTAATAAATTAATGCTATTTGCCTTTTTAGCACTTTTTTTAGCACAATTTAAGGCTGAGGCACAGCAAAAAATAACAGTTTACACGGTAGGTGATTCTACTGTTAAAAATGGCCGTGGCGATGGAGCTGGAGGTCTTTGGGGATGGGGCGATTACATTGGACAGTTTTTAGATTCTAATAAAGTTAGAATTGAAAATCATGCGCTGGGAGGAACAAGCTCCAGATCCTATCAAAATTTAGGGTTATGGGATGCGGTTTATAAAAAATTGAAAAAAGGAGATTATGTTTTAATCCAATGGGGCCATAATGACGATGGACCCCTAAATGATACTGTTAGAGCCAGAGGAACTATAAAAGGAATTTCTGAAAAGACAGAAGAAATTGATAACTTGATTACTAAAAAACATGAAGTTGTACACAGCTACGGTTGGTACATTAGAAAAGTAGTCAAAGAAGCTAAATCAAAAGGAGCGATTCCTATTGTGATGTCGCCAATTCCAAGAAATACCTGGAAAGACGGGAAATTGCCAAGAAACAATACTTCTTATGGATTGTGGGCGAAGCAAATTGCCGATCAGGAAAAAGTTGTTTTCATTGATTTGAATGATCGAATGGCTAAGAAGTTGGAGCAATTTGGAGAAGCAAAAGTAACAGGAACTTATTTTTATAAAAAAGACCATACGCATCCTTCAGCTAAAGGAGCGGTTGTCGCTGCTACTTCAATAATTGAAGGATTAAAGGTTTCGAAAAGTCCATTGAAGAATTATATTGTAGATAATCCAGTGATTCAATTGCCTAGAAAAATCAACATTTTTTTAATTGGTGATTCAACAATGGCTGACAATACAAATGAAAATGCAATAGGTTGGGGGATGATGGTGCCACGTTATTTTGACACTACCAGAGTAAATATTGTGAACAAAGCAAGAGGAGGAAGAAGTTCGCGTACTTTTGAATTTGAGGGTCTTTGGGATAAGGTGAAAAAAGAAATTCAGCCAGAGGATTTTGTTATTATTCAATTCGGGCACAACGATGCTGGAAAAATTGATAAAGAGAAATTCAGAGGTTCTATTAACGGTATTGGCGATGAAACTCAGGTTGTAAACCGCGCTGACAGTTTGATGGAAACGGTTCATACTTACGGTTGGTATCTAAAGAAATTCATTCGTGAAACCAAAGAAAAAGGAGCCACTCCAATTGTGATGAGTTTGACACCAAGAAACGAATGGCCAAATGGAAAAGTAGAGCAAAGAGACGAGACTTACATTAAATGGTCACAACAAGTAGCTGAACTTGAAAAAGTAGATTACATCAATTTGAGTAAAAAAGTAGCTCAAAAATTTGAAGCTTTAGGACAAGAAAAAGTAAAAGAGTTTTATCCAAAAGATCATACGCATACAGGAAGAGCAGGAGCTAATATTGTTGCTGAAACCGCTGCCGAAGAACTTAGAAGTCTAAAAGGAAGTAAGATTAGAGATTTGGTTTTAACCAAAAAAGAGGTAGATAATCTACCTCCTTTAACTAAATAAATTTTAAGTTTAAATTTTATAAATATGAGATACCGTTATTTAAATGGTATCTCATATTTTTTTTGTCCTTTTGGATAAATAGCTAATTGGTCAATTACAATTCCAGTTTGATTTACTTCTATCTTAATAGTATGTTTTCCTGTCTTTTCTGTTTTTACAGGCAATGTAAAGATCGCTGCGTTTCGTAATACATTTGCTTTCCATGCGGCATTTCTATCATAACTATTTAACTTGAATGTTTCAGAATTTTTCCCATCGAATGTAATAGTTGCCTGATGATCCGAATTGTTAGCATGCGTTGGAATAAAACGAACTTCAATTTCGTATTCTCCTGTATTTTTAGTTTCGAAAGTATAAGTTACCGAAGGTTTTTCAGTTTCAAAATAACTTGATTTTAAAGGAAACAAAGTAATAGCCGAGTTGCTGTATCCAAATCCTTCAATCGGTTTCCATTGGTAGTTTTTAGCGCCTTGATTTGCCGTAAAATCATTTGCCTGAATTGCAATTAATTCAGTTGAGGTAGTTTTACTTTCTTCAATTTTTGCTGTTTTATCATATTTTATTGGATCAAAAACAGGTAATTTTCGTGGAGCCATACTCATCATATTGTTCCATTTCCCATTACTCATTTCGGTATTGTAATACTGAGTCAATTTTTCAATTTGATTGTAACCTTCTTTCGATAAGTTTTCGAATTTTTCCTTTTCTGCTGGATCTTTACTTTCTAAAGATAATTTCCAATATAGAAATTTATGATTGATGGAAGCGGCGGCTTTTACAGGATAAACAACCAACTGAAACCAGGCATCTTTTCGTTCTTCTGGAATAGAGGAAGACAAACCATTTACTTTTTCGACTAATTGATCGTAAAGCTGAATTCTTCGTTTGGCTTCATCAGTAGTGAACTCAGATGGTTTAATTTGGGTAGTCGGTTCCGTTTGGCTCCAGCCCATAAATTCTGGCTTTCTCAGCATCGCTAATCTGTAATATTCGCTCATTACATTGCTTACGTCATTGGCAACTACATCGTTAAATTCTCTTGCAGCCCATGTTGTCAAATGTTTATTGATTCCATCTGGTTTTATAGAATTAATATCCCAGGCTAAATCCATGAAAAACTCCAAATCGTATTCGGCAGGTTTGATGTCACCTACATTCACAATCCACATTTTTTGATCTCCATTGGCGTAAGCTTTTGACATTTCTGACCAAATTAAACCTGGTTGCATTGATGATAACCATAAATAATCATGAGGTCTTCCCCAATAACTTAAATGATAATAAACACCGCCGCCGCCAATTCTTTTTTGCTCTTTTTCGTCGCTAATTCTTCTGATATAACCGTAGTTGTCATCCGTCCACATTAACGTAACATCTTCAGGAACGTTAAGTCCTTTGTTGTACAATTCTAAAACTTCTTTATACGGAATCATTACTTGCGGTATCGCAGTGATTGGTTTTTTAAAAGTCGAAGCCAGCATTTCGCGTTGTTTTATAATAACTTTTTCAACCATTTCTTTGGCTTCTTCGGTGCTTTTAGCGCCTTCCATTTGGCTGTCATGAACCCCACGAATTCCAAGAGTAAAAGCGGCTTCTGCTTTGCTATTGCGAACTTCATTCAAACGATCTTGCCAATATTTATTGATGTTTTCGCTATTGGTAAAATAATTAAAAGCACCCATCGTTTCTTTTTTCCATTCGTCTACATTATTTCTCAACATGGGTTCAGCGTGCGAAGTTCCTAATAGAATATGGTATTTTTGAGCCATTTCTTTATTGCCTTCGATTTTAAAAAATGCTTTGGTAGATTCGTGCATGGCTGGCCAAATCGTGTTGGCTTTTAGGCGCAACAGCAATTGGAATATCTTTTCGTAGGTTTTAGGACCAATATCTCCCGTTTCTTTTTCGAAAGTTTTAGCTGCCCAGGGTTGCAATCCCCAGTCTTCATCGTTTAAGAATATGCCTCGAAATTGCACCGAAGGATTCTCGGTAATTCCTTCAGCAGGAAGGCTAAGAACCAATTCTTGTTTTTTAATATTGTGTACATCAGCCCACCATTTCCATGGTGAAACTCCTAATCTTTCAGCAGTTTCAAAAATTCCATAAACCGTTCCGCGAACATCACTTCCTACAATGTACAAATTGTTTTTTTCGGTACTGATGCTGAATTTCTCCCAGGAACCAGACAATCCCTTTTTACTTTTTTTATAGTTTTTAAAACGATTTTCATCTATTTGTCCAATGTAAATTCCTTTTTCATTTGGCGTTTTTTGAGATTTTATAATTTTAGGTTTTTGTCCTGTAATTTCCTGAATGTCGGTTGCCAATTCATTTACTGCCCAAGCCACCAGTGGATCTGCATTTTGATCGATGTAAATGGATGCAACATCATTTTTGTTAGCAATAAGAAAATTGTTGTTCTTGTTTTGGCTCCAAAAAAGCTGTGATGTAAAGACAAATAGGAGTAGAAGTGAATGTTGAATTTTCATTAAATTATTATTGAGGATGATTTTTTTTTCTTTTTTCAGAAAGCTTATTTCTAAGATTTTATAGCCGTCTAAAATAATACAATTAGTTCGGAATACGAATTTTTTCGAGTTCTTATATCAAATATCTTGCCTAAAAAGTTCCTGTTTTTAGTTACTTTTGGATTTGGATTCCTTTTTATTAGAAGAAAGGAAAATTAATTTTTTTAGAGGATGAAGTATATTGTAGTATTGTTTTTTTGTGTTTTTTCGAATGCTGGTTTTGGAACAGCCATAAATTTAGATTTGGTAAAAAAAATAACGGTTGCTCAGGATGGAAGTGGCGATTTTAAAACGGTTCAAGCGGCAATTGATGCAGCCGAAACGGATAAAGGTACCGTTGAAATTTATATTAAAAAAGGAATTTACAAAGAGAAATTGGTTATTCTGTCATCCAAACCAGGATTGAAATTAGTAGGAGAGAATAAAGAAAATACAATTATTACTTATGATGATTATTCGGGAAAACCGAATCCAAATTCGAAACGAAACATTGGAACATCGGATTCCTACACGCTTTTAGTTCGCGCTAATGATGTTCGAATAGAGAACTTAACTATTGAGAATTCCTGGTGCGAAAAAGGTCAGGCGGTTTCTTTGCACGTAAAAGGAACTCGTTTTGTTATTAAAAATTCCAGAATTTTAGGATGTCAGGATACCTTATTGACAGATGGTGATGGAACGTATCAATATTATGAAAATTGCTATATTGATGGAACGACGGATTTTATTTTTGGACCCGCAACCGCAGTTTTTGAAAATTGTATTATTAATAGTAAAAAAGATTCCTATATAACAGCGGCTTCCACGCCAGAGAATCTGGATTTTGGTTATGTTTTCCTGAATTGTAAATTGATTGCCGATGCCAATGTAACAAAGGTTTTCTTAGGACGTCCTTGGCGACCTTTTGCCAAAACAGTTTTTATGAATTGTAATTTAGGAAGTCATATTTTACCTGAAGGTTGGAATCCTTGGGTAGATGAACGTTTTCCTGATAAAACCAAAACTACTTATTATGCAGAATACAAAAACATAGGAAAAGGAGCAAAAACGAATAAAAGAGTAGCCTGGTCACATCTATTATCGAAAGGAGAAGCTAAAAAATATACTTTGAAAAATATTTTTCCTAAAGATGATTTTTGGAAAACGATTCGATGAATTTTTAGTTGTATAAAGCCTGTGACTTGGTGTAGTTGAAATGAAACAAAAAATGGTTTAAGGCAATTGCCTTAAACCATTTTGTTATTTTTAAATATGGTAATTAAAATTTGAAAGTCAAAGATGCTTTTATAGTTCTTAGTGTCTGAGCATTTAAGTTGTCTCCCCAATACATTTCATTAGTGAGATTATCTGCTTTTATAGCAACTCTGTATTTTGCCTGTTCATAAAATAAAGAAGCATTTAGGGTATGAACACTAGAAATTGTTACTACATTTTCGGAAGTTAAAAAGCTATCTCCCCTGTAATTTCCTCCAAAGCCTAAACCGAATCCTTTAGTACTTCCTTGTTTAAGCGTATAGCTTAACCAATAATTTACTGTTGATTTTGGGGTGTATGCAACGTGTTTTCCTGCATCGCTACCATTTAAAAATTTGGCATCCAGATTTGCATATCCCAGCATAATATCAAAACCTGTAATTGGATTGGCAAATAATTCCAATTCAAAGCCTTTATTAGCTTGTGTTCCGTCCTGTAAACTGAATAATTGATTATTAGGGTCAATTCTTAACCGATTGTCTACTTTTATGTCAAAGTAACTCGCCATTAGGGTTAATTTGTCTTTGAATAAACTTGATTTCATACCTACTTCCCATTGTGTTGCTTTTTCCGGATCTGCTTTTTCTAAAGCACCATTTCCAGTGCCATCATCTTTAAGGTAGGTATTTAGATTTTTTGTACTCCCCATATAATTCCCGAATACAGAAAGTTGTTCTGGAATTACTTCATATACTAATCCGAATTTTGGTGTCCAAGCACCCTGATTGTAGGTGTATTCCGGATCATTGGTGTTGATTAACGTAGTGCTAGGACTTTCTGTTTTAAAATATTCATAGCGTAAACTGGTCATTAAGTGTAAACTTGGTGTCAAATCGATAACATTTGAGAAATAAGCACTATATCGGTCAGATACTTCATTTCCTTTCCAAGGAGTAAGACCTGCTATGGCGGAGTTGAAGTTTTCTTTTGAAATATAGGGTGCTATTTCATAGTAATTAAAAGTATCATATTTGTTATTTATTCCCGAGAACACCCCTCTTTCCCCTAAATAATCCAATCCTACGAGTAATCGATTACGGAAATTACCAATTTTAAAATCACCATTAAAATAATGTTGAATGTTAGTATAGTCATAATCATAATGCGTATAACCCACTAAACGATCTGCTGTTTTATTAGCTACGTCTAATGTTGTGTAGGTGTAATTTGGAGCATATAAACTATAGGAATATGCGTAAGAGGTGGTTGATGTCCAATTATCATTTATATTATAGATTGCATCTACTGAAAAAATGGCTGATTTCTTTTCATAAGTGATTTCGTTTGTAATAAAGGATGATTTATAGATATCGTTTATCTGATCCACATTTGTTATACCAGTTGCACCCACATAGGCCCTTTGGACTCCGTTAATTTTATATAAATCAGCTTCAATAATGAATTTCAATCTTTTGCTGGCATTATAAACAAAAGAAGGAGCTATAAAAAAACTTTCCGCTCTACCATAATCCTGAAAATTTTTTTCGGATCTATAGGCTGCATTTACTCGAGCTAATACAGTGGAATCTTTAGTTAGTGGACTATTGATATCTAATGTAAAACGATTATAAGCATTGTTCCCAGAAATCAAACTGATGTTTCCTCCAAAATGTTCATAAGGTTTCTTTGTAGTTCGGTTGACTAAACCTCCATAATTAGCACGACCGTGTCCTCCAAACAAAGTTCCAGATGGCCCTTTTATCACTTCAATTGTTTCAATATTTGCCATATCATTTTCAGTCCAATTTCCAAGCATTTTTCCATTTCTAAAGAAAGCCTGTTCATCAAAACCTCTAAGATAAGAATAGGATCTAACTCCAGGTTCTGAACCGCTTGAAACTACTCCAGTAGCACTTTTCAGGGCATCATCAAAATTGGTAATCATTTGTTGTTCAATTATCTTTGGATTAATAACAGAATATACCTGAGGATTTTCCAGATTTTTTAATGGCATTCGTGCAACAAAAACACTTTCTTTAGAAGATATTTTATTCTTGTTATTATTAATTATTACCTCCTTTAATTCTTCACTTGTTTCAATTAATCTAAAATTAACCTTAGTATTTGTATTGGCTTCTATACTTACGGGTTGTTTCTGTTCTTTTAAATCAAGAGAACGAACTAAAATAGTATATTCACCTTCGGGTGCAGAAAATTTAAAATATCCATTTTCATCAGAAGTGGCACCCAAATTAGTTCCTTGTAATGCAACGGAAACAAATGGAGCAGGATTGCCGTCAACGGTAGTTAATTTTCCTGAGACTTGTCCTTTTTCGGTATTGTTTTGTAAGTGTATCGTATTGTTTCGTACGCGATAATATACCTGGTATTTTACAAATATTTCATTAAGAACTTCTCTCAAAGGTTCATTAACGTAGTTTTTACTAACAATTCTATTTGTTTTAAAAATATTTGGAGTATAAGAGAAAGAGCAAGATGCTTGTTCTTCTATTTTTGAAATAACATTAGGTAGATTTTCATTTTTAAAACTTAAAGTAACTCTCTTGTTTAAAAGTGAATTTTGTGCCAGAATATGCTGTGTATTGAAGCATAGTATAAGGAAAAAGGCGATTTTTAATACATATGTAGAACATGTATTTATTGTTTTAGATTTCATATTTTTGTAAAAAATGTTTATTTAATTGCTATTGAATGACATTCGCCAGTATGTAGTTTGGACACGGCATACTGGTTTTTTTATTGCTTTTAGGGTTAGGTTTGTTTCATTTCTATTTTTTTAGGATTAATAAATTATAATATCATTTTCTTTTATCTCATATCTAAACTTTAGTACAAAGCTTAAATCGTCTAAAAGACTTCCTATTTCAGGGTTTTCAAATTCTCCTTTATAGATTTGATTTTTTAATTGATGTTTTTTAATGTGAATGGTTACACCGTAAATGCGTTCTATTTTATTTGTAATTTCTAAAAATGAGTCATTATTAAAATACAAGGTGTTGTTCATCCAGCCTTTATAATACTTGGTGTTTACGGTAGTTTTTACAAGACTTTCATCACCTAATACAACTTGTTCGTTAGGTAATACAATAAGAGATTTTACTTTATCTTTCTTGTCTTTAAAAGCAACTTTTCCTTCATCTAATGTTAATGTAGTAGCTTCTTTATTATACGCTGATAAATTGAATTTTGTTCCTAAAACTGTAGTTTCTGATTTTTTGGTTTGTATTGTAAAAGGACGAAGGCTGTCTTTTGCTACTTCAAAATAAGCTTCCCCTTCTAAAGAAACGGTACGATTATTATCAGCAAATTTTTCAGGAATTTTTAAAGTAGAATTCGCATTCAAATGAACCACTGTACCATCACTTAGAGTGATATTTTTCATTTCTCTTACCAATGTTTGACAAACAAGGATTTTTTCTGGATTATCAGTACTAGAAAAAAAATTCTTAAAAATTCCTAAACCAATTAATAGAGTAATACTCGCCGCAATTGCCCAAGGTGTTGTTTTTTGGAATATGTTTGGCTTTCTTTTAGGTTCAGCAACTATTACTTCTTTAATAGTACCCCACATTTTTTCTTCCAAAAAATCAGAAGTAGGGATTTCCTCCTCTTCTTCTGTTTGGTTTGTTTCATTTAGCCATTGCTCAACAATTTCCTTTTCCTGCTCGGAGCATTGATGGCTGGCGTATTTTTTTAATAATTCAGGGGTAACTTTCATTTCACTATATACCTTGTTCAATACTATAGTCGAAAAAAAAGGAAGGGAGTCCTAGTGAAGAAATAAAATTGATGAATATTTTTTATAAAAGGTGATGCAACAAAGTTATTGCATAAAAAGAAGGGATGTTTTTTCGTATTAGACCCAGTGCTTTGGTAAGATGATTTTTTACTGTTTTAGGCGAAATATTTAGATTATCGGCTATTTCAGTTGTACTCATTTGTTCCTCTCGGCTTAAACGATATACTTTTTGACATTGACAGGGTAAATCATTAACAATGATTTCTAAGTCTTCCTCAAGAAATTGATGTACTATTTCATTGTGCTGGAGGAATTTTTCATCAAATTCTGGATGCTCACATAAATTGCATTCCATCAAATTGGTTTGCCTTGCAGAAGATTGTATACGGTAATAATCTATGACTTTTAATTTAGCAGATTTTATCAAATAATGTTCGATAGAGGAGGTAATAACTAATTCTTTTCTTCTACTCCATAAAGAGATAAAAATATCCTGCACCATTTCTTCTGAAGCTTCTTTGTTGCTCGTTTTGCTATAACAAATAATATATAATCTTTTCCAAAAGTCTCTGTATAAACTTTCGAAATCAAGAGGATTATTTAAATTATATGTTCTAACGTTCTCTTTGATAGTGTTTTTGAGTTAAATTTAATTTTCAAATTTTTGCAAATATAGCTAATAAAAATTATTTAGACTGATTAAAAATTAAGCTTTATTCATAAAAAAAATATGGCATCCTAATTTGGATACCATACTTGTAAAAATTATTGTTTTTTCTTTTTATTATTGCGTCCCCACCAGATTAAAAAACCAGTTATAGGTAGACTTGCAGAAACCAAACTGGCAATAAAAGCGAGTATTTTTCCTGGAATTCCAAGTATGCTACCTACGTGTATATCGTAATTGATAAATCGGAACTTTTGCCCGTTATTTTTATCGTCATAAGTTGTTGTTTTAAGAATCTTAGCTGTATACTGGTCAAATTGCATGGCTACATCATCAAAACGACTTTCATGTGCTGTAAATGTTCCAACAGTTGCTAAAGAATCATTTACTTCAGGAAGAAACATAAAATAGCTTTTAGCATTAGGATCTAATTGCTGCATGGTATTGTAAATTTTGTCAATCGAGCTATTTGTGGTAAAATGAGTAGTATCTGATTCAATAGTTTTAGATTCTTTTTTAATCGTTTTTCCACCATTAAAAATCCATTGTACTCCTTGATCGTAGCATTCAAAAGCCCAAACTAATCCTGTAAGTGCAATAATTAAAGCAAAAATCATCATGTAATACCCTAATATGTTATGCAAGTCGTAGTTTTTGCGTTTCCATTTGGTGGTACTTTTCCATTGAAACCAGAAACGTTGTTTGGCTGCACTCTTATTTTTTGGCCACCAAAGAATTAATCCTGTAATTAGGGAAATAATAAATATTATTGTTGCTGTACCCACAATTGGATCACCTATTTCACTTCTAAAACAAAGTGTTTGATGTAACATTCGAATAAAAACAAAAAATTCAGAGTTGTATTCTTCTAGTTTTTTTATGCTTCCCGTATAAGGATCTAAGTAGACGTATGTACTTTGATAACGATTCCAATACCAAATGGCATCCTTATCTAATTCTTCAAAAAACCAAATAGCTACAGTACGTTCGTCATCGTTAATTACTTTACAACCAGAAATTATTTGTTTGGGTTTGTCTTTATTAGCTTCTTTTGCAATTTTGATTAATTTACTAATAGGCAGCCTTTTGTTTTTTACTTCATCTACATGATAATATTTATGTACTATCGGGCGTAATTCTTCTTCAAAAACATAGATACAGCCTGTAATTCCCAGGATTACTACAATTATCCCTGAGCTTAAGCCAAGCCAAAGATGAATTTTAAGAATGAGTTTTTTAAATGACATTTGTGTGCTTTATTTGAAATACAAAAACCTCTGTCCATAAGAACAGAGGCATTTATTGAAAAAATTATAGTGCTTAGAATTTTAATGTTAGACTAACCAATAAGTTGGTTGGTGCTTGTGAATTTCCATAAAAATCCCAATATTTTTCGTTTGTTATATTGTTTAATTTTACACCAACTCTCCATGTTGGCTGATCATAAAATAGTGTAGCATTACAAGTTGTGTATGATGGCATGTAAACAATGTTATCTGTTAAGAAGAAACTTTTGTCAACAAAATTAACTCCGAAACCAGCACCTAAACCTTTTAGTTTATTTTGTAAGGTATAGGTTGTCCATAAGTTAGCTACATTAGCTGGAGCACCTGCAGCTTTATTTCCATCGATATTAATTGTTGTAGTGCTTGATGTTTTTACAATACGATTATCATTGTAAGCATAACCAGCTATAATATTTAATCCTGTAAATGGATTAGCAATTAATTCAAAATCTACTCCTTTACTTACTTGTTTTGCATCTTGAAAATAAGTTGGTAAAGTTTCTCCAGGCAATGTTATTGTTCTTGTTGCATTGTCTATGTCAATATTATAATAACTAGCTGTTATGCTTAATTTTTTATTAAATGCTTCAGCTTTTATACCTGCTTCCCATTGATTAGCATAAACTGGGTCTAAAATTAATGTAGAACCATCTGGTTGTTGAACTGGCGCCATATTTTGGAATCCATTCATATAATTTCCAAATACAGAAACCTGGTCTTTTACCAGTTGATACACTAAACCTAATTTAGGAGCTAAGGCAGTTTGATGAAAGCCTTCAGTAGTTCCAATTTTTTTACGTTCAAAGTTGTCTAAACGCAAACTTAACATGGCTGATAAACGATCAGTAAATCTTTTGAAAAAAGCAAGGAGTCAAAGCTCACTTTTTCTAATATTAAAATAGTATAGTCTAACATAATGATACTGATTTAAGATTAATAAATATGGGGCGCTCTTAAAGCATTGTAATTTTTAAATTCGATAAGTAAAGGCTAATGTGGCTACACGACTATCAAGATTGTATCTTCTGTCAATACTGGTTTGTCCAATAAGTGAGTTGATATTGTAATTTTTAGTCTTAAAAACATCGGTAATATTGAATTTGATACTGCCTTTTTTAGCTAGAATTTGTTTCGAAATTCCAACACTGAAATCAAAGAAATCTTTTCTTACATAAATTCCCAAATTCGATTTGGATTGGTATTGGCCATTGGCTTCCGCCTTCCAGCTTTCGCTAATAGCAAATGAATTTTGTACATTCAAATTGTAAGTTATTATAGGTTCTATTCTATCGGTATTGACCGCATTTCCCATGAATCTATTTTCGAAAATATTGAATAATGTATTTACGGACCACCACTTGTTAATTTTAGTAGTATTGGTAATATTTACACCGTAATTATAGGATTTGTCGATGTTTACTTGCGTAGTTACAGTGGTGTTGTCATCAGGATTATAGAGATAAACTTCTGTAAAAACATCTTTGGTTTGGTTAAAATAAAACGAAGCCATTATAACATTTTTCCAGCTGTAACCTATCTCAGCAGCATCTGCGATTTCGGGAACTAAATTTGGATTTCCCTGATAATAATTGAACGAATCATTGTAAAATCGGAACGGGTTCAAATCATATTGACTCGGTCTGTTGATTCTTTTGCTGTAGGAAACATGAAAGGAATGATTGTCGTTCATTTCGTATTTCATAGAAACACTAGGAAACCATTTCAAATAATCGTCTTTGTGGTTTTGATTTAATGTTTTTTGGATAATATCGATTGCTGTATATTCAGTTCTAATACCAGCCTGAATATTGAATTTTTCTAGTTGGTATTTATAGTTGGCATAAGCGGCATAAATTTGTTCTTTGTACACAAAATGGTTGGTAGAATTCGGGTCAATTACCCATTGATTGTTCTCGTAAAATTCATAAACTGATGGGTTGTCATTATTTTTTACACTGGCTTTAAATCCCCATTCTAGATTTTGTTTTTCTTTCAATGGATTTGTAAAGTCAATTTTTGCTGTAAAAACCTCCAATTTTGATGGAACTAAACCTCTTCGGTCATTACTGATTATCGTAGAATTCGAATTTTGATCTTCAGCACTCTGAAACTGATTGGATCTGAATTTTGAAGTTTCGTATTCTAAATCAAAAGACATGTTTTTTCCTTCGGTATTGAACTTATGAACGCCCGAAAAAGCATAGGTATAATCATTCCATTTTTCTCTGCTATCATTAAAAGTGGTGGCATCAAATTGGATTTGATCGAAGGAATTCAAAAGTGTATTTTGGCCACTGGCTCTATTTTGATAACGACCAATTTTAGCATCAACGGATAATTCTAAATTGGTTTTAGCTGAAACTTCATATTGAGTTCCAATTTTAAAATTGTTAGAAGTTAACGGTTCATCGGTAATGGAATACTGATGATTTGTTGTTGCGATTTCCTGTCTGGAAGCATCAGTATATTGAGTTTGATCGAAATTTTTACGTTCTTCTTCACCTCTAAAGGTGTAGCTGTAATTACCATAAATTCCGAATTTATCTTTGTTGTATCCTAAATTTAATCCCGAATTAGTTCTGTTCTTTCTCCCGCGCGCATAGTTGGTAAATGCAGTTCCTTTCAGCCCTGATGCACGCGATTTTTTCATTACAATATTGATAATTCCTGCTTTACCAGCTGCATCATATTTTGACGAAGGATTGGTTATTACTTCAATTTGTTTGATGCTTGATGAGGTAGTCGATTTTAAATAATTAGCCAATTCTTTTTGAGAAAGCTGGGTTAGTTTTCCATCAATCATTACGCTAACTCCTTGTTGTCCTCGCACAGATAAATCGCCATCCTGTGACACAACAACGCCTGGAGCACGTGCTAAAACATCTAAGGCTGTTCCGCCTTCAGAAACAATACTATTTTCGACATTAAAAATCATTCTGTCTGATTTTTGAACATAAACTGCCTTCTCTTTTTTAATAATTACTTCTTCTAAATCATTGATATATGTTTCCACAATACTGTCTTTTTTCTTTTCAGTCTGCGAAAAACTATAAGTTGAAAAGGCAAGAAGGATGGATGTTATAATGGTTTTCATGATATGTATTTTAATTTTTAGAGGGGATTTTTTGAACCAAAAAGAGTTTTATATAGCTCTAGTTAATTTGATTTTAAATAGAAAAATTAGGCTTTCAAGCTGCAAATATAGATTTATTTATATCAAGTCTAAATAAATATAATTGTTAATTATTTAATAAAAATGTAATCAATTGGCTGTTAGTTGTTTTACTAATTCTGACTGATATTTTAAAGAAATATATTGGTAGTATGTCGCTTTTTTTTACTCTCAATTTCGATAGTATTACTTTTGATAAGAAAAAAATGATTTTCGAATTGCGACTATTGTATTGATTACTAGTTATTTAAATCTTATTTATTGTTTTTATTTAGAATAGTTTAATATAATATTGTTTAGACTATTTTTAAATAATACTTTTGTGCCGAAATTTAATGAGAACTAATTTTAAAATAATGCGTGCAAAAAGTATAATAGTTTTAACAATGTTATTTTTAACAATATCAAACATTTACTGTCAAACTACCAAAGTAAAAATATCAGGAATTATATTAACAAATAGTGGTAAACCTGCCGAAGGCGTTTCAGTAGCATTAAAAGGAACCGCTTATACAGCATTAACTAATGAAAAAGGAGAATATGTAATTACTGCTAAACCAGGAAACTATGTTATATCTGTTAGTTATGTAGGTTTTAAAACAAAACAAACTAAAATAACTATAGGTGAATCGAATAAAACAGTTTCAAATATAACCATGGAAGAAGATACAGCTGCCTTAGATGAAGTTCAAGTGGCAGGGAAGTCTAAAGAAGAACGTGTTAGAGAACAGGCCTTTAATATAAATTCTATTGAGCTTAAAAAATTATACAATACATCGGCTGATTTGAATCAGGTTTTAAATCGCACATCAGGGATTAGAATCAGAGAAACAGCGGGTTTAGGAAGCGATTTTAACTTTTCTATAAATGGATTATCTGGTAAACAAATCAAGTTTTTTATAGATGGTATTCCTATGGAAAATTTTGGGGGTACGATGACTTTAAATAATATCCCTATAAATTTAGCAGAGCGTATTGAAGTTTACAAAGGGGTAGTTCCTGTTTCGTTAGGTGCAGATGCATTAGGTGGTGCGATAAATATTGTGACGAACCAAAATATTAATAAATATTTAGACGCAAGCTATAGTTTTGGCTCTTTCAATACCCATAGAGTCGCATTATCTAGTAAATATACTAGCGAAAAAAGCGGATTTACAATTAGTGTAAATGGTTTTTATAATTTTTCGGATAATAATTATATCATGAAAGATGTCAAACTTTCTGGAGAAACTGTTGGTAAAAATTTCAGGAGATTTAATGATGGTTTTGAATCGACCATGGTGCAAGTGGAAACTGGTTTTAGAAATAGAAACTGGGCTGATGTTTTTTTGATAGGATTTCAGTATGCTGATAGGTATAAAGAAAGACAAACGGGAGCTACTCAGGAAAATGTTTTTGGAGATGTTCATTCGTATGGTGATTTTATTTTGCCAAGCATAAAATACAAGAAAGACAATTTTTTGGTTAAAGGATTAAGCGCAAATTTATATGCTTCATATGCAAGAGATAAAAGTACAAATGTAGATACATCTATAAATAAGTACGATTGGAATGGGGAGGTAATTGATACGCATCCAAACTTTGGAGAACAAGGATCTTTTCAAATATTTAAATATCAAAATGAATTTGCTATTGCAAGAGCAAACTTTACGTATAAACTAAATGACAATAATACTTTTAGTTTTAATCACAATTTAAGTAATAGCAAGAGAAAAGGTTTGAATCATTATAATTTAGAAAATCAGGAAAGTAATGCTCTAGATGTACCTAATAAATTGAATAAAGCGATTACTGGTTTAGGATGGGAAAATCAAGCATTGAATAATAAATTGGGTTCAATTGTTTTTGTAAAAAATTATCGTTTACATACTTATATAAGAGAAGCTGTATTTTATAATGCAAGTGGTTATGCAAAAGAAGAATCAGAATCCACAAATAATTATTTGGGATATGGTGCGGCTTTAAGATATAAGTTCAACAATTATAGCGGAATAAAAGCATCTTTTGAAAATACATATAGAATTCCGGAAGTAGAAGAATTATTAGGTGATGGTGTAAACGTATTGGCTAATCCAAAACTAAAACCAGAGAGTAGTAATAATTTTAATTTTGGAGCTTATTATAAATTTATTTTTAAAGAAGATCACTCCCTTTCTATAGAAGCTAATGGGTTTTCAAGGGATGCTAAAGATTTTATTCTTTCTATACCTGGTGGCAATTTTGCTCAGTATATGAACGTAGGTAAAGTGAAAATTACAGGTTTTGATACTGATGTTAAGTACCATTACAAGACTTTTTATGCCTCGCTTAATGCAAGCTATACTAATTCAATCAATAAAGATAAAAGCTCTTCTGCTTATTTAGATAGATTGCCTAACCAACCTTGGTTATTTGCCAATGGAAATCTTGGTTATGCAAAGGAAAATGTATTTGGAAAAGATACAAGAATTCAGTTTGATTGGTATTCACAATACATTCATTGGTTTTATTTAACATGGCCAAGTAAAGGTGGTAAAGACGGAAAAAATAGAATTGAGGATCAGTACATTCAAAATGCAACTTTGACTTATTCTATGAAAAAAGGAATATATAATATATCATTAGATTGTACTAATATTTTTGATACAGAAGCCTATGATAACTTTAGGTTACAAAAAGCGGGAAGAGCTTTTTATATAAAACTCCGATACTTCATTAACTAAAAATTGAAATAATAATTAACTTAAATAAATAAAAATGAATACTAAATTAAAATTTATAAGTCTGCTAAGTGCAGCACTAATAGTATTTTCTTCTTGTAGCAATGATGATACAAAAGAAACAGATGAAACAACTACTGGGGCAGAATTTGTTTTTGCTGGTGCAGTTGAGAATCCTTTAGGAGTTTATATGCTTACATCAGGAACATTGGCCAACGGTTTTGTATCTGCTAATGGAAACGGAGCTGAAATAACTGGTAATGGAAGATTATTTAAAAATGGATATTATTATAATTTAGCAAACGGAAAACTTTCTAAATATAAGTATGAGAATAATTTATTGACTTTATCAAAAGAAATTACACTGGCAGGGAATTCTTTATACTCTTATTTTCTAAATGACAATACACTAATTGTGTGGAATGGTTCAACATCTGCTCCTAATACTGATTTTGCTTATAGCATTGTAAATACAGATGATTTGTCAGTAACAAAAACGGGTACTTTGACTTTTACAGGTTTGCAGTCTACAGACAAAGCTATTTATCTAACAGGTTGTGTTTTAAATAACGGTAAATTATATTTACCATATAGTATATATCATTCAGGATGGACGATAACTTCTGTGGCTTATTTGGCATCAGTAGATTATCCAGCAATGACAAATTTAAAAATTGACACCGACACACGTTCTGGTGGTTTAGGTACATTTTCTACTTTACTTGGTGGTTCTCTAAAATACAATAATGATCTTTATATAATTACAGATTGTGGAGATCGTTGGGGATCTATAGATGATAAGCCAAGTGCTATTTTCAAAGTAAGCAATGGTGCAACCGAACTTAATGCAGATTATTTCTTTGATTTATCTGCTATTAGTAGTGGAAATAAAGAATTTTACGGTCTTTGGGATTTAGGAAACGGAAAAGGGATTACACGTTTAGGAAAAAAAGATGTGCTTCTTACTTTTACAGATTATAATTCAACCGATGTGTTTGAATATTATGTGGTTGATGTAGTTAATAAAACAAAAACAAAATTGGATTTACCTTTAAGTAAGTACGTAAGTTCTTCACCAGTTTTAGTAGAAAATGGTAAAGCTTATATTTTAGTTTCATCAAATGCTAATGGACATTTTGTTTACACTTATGAGATTAGTTCAGGTAAATTAACTAAAGGTATTGAAGTTAAAGGTCTAGACTATGTAAACTGGTTTTCAAGATTCAATAAGTAATTAATTAAAATAATATTTTTAAAATAGGTCGGGAATTTAATTTCTGACCTTTTTTTATGCGATAGAAGCTAAAAATAAGTGTGATTATTAATTAATTCTAATATGAGTTTCTCCCTTTATTTTAACGTTTTGAAATCTTTATTATTTATAAAAAAATTAGTTTTTACCCCAAAAGACAGCTTAGTTGGTGGTTTAATTATTTGTATTTCAATATTATAAAGACACATTGTTTTTATTTAGAATAAATAAAAATAAATTTTGATTTCTATGTTTTTTGACTGTATCTTTGCGAAAAATTATTTGTAATAAGTCTAATTAAAAACATGAAAACTCCTAAAATTTTATTTTTAAACATATTTTTTCTTTTTTCACTTTTCAATTTTGCTCAACAAGGCCAAGGTATTTCGGTATCTGGAAAGGTAAATGAACATTCGGGACAAAGTATCCCTTTTGCCACAGTAAGTCTTGAAAATAGAGGTAAGGTGATAACTTCCGACGAAAATGGTAATTTTTCTTTTCGCAATATAAAACCGGGAAAGTATACTTTAAAAATTTCAGGAGTTGGTTTTTTTTCTGTTACAAAACAGATTACTGTAGCGGATAAAAATTTAAACCTTTCTTTTGAATTAGAAAGTGAATTAAATGAACTAAATAATGTAACTGTTATAGGACGTTCAGCGGTTGATCAGATAAACAAACAAGCTTACAACGTAACAGCAATTGATGCTAAAAAATTACATAATACTACTTTAGATTTAGCACATGCTTTAGATAGAGTGTCAGGTGTTCGCTTTCGTGAAGCGGGAGGAGTAGGATCTAGAAATGAACTTTCTATCAATGGATTTTCGGGGAATCAAATTAAAGTATATATCGATGGAGTGCCAATGGATAATTTTGGTTCTTCTTTTCAATTGAATAATATTCCAATTAACCTTGCAGATCGTGTAGAGGTTTATAAAGGGGTTGTGCCGATCTGGCTTGGAGGTGATGCTTTAGGAGGTGCTGTTAATATTGTAACAAACAGTAAACCTAGAACTTATTTAGATGCTTCTTATTCTTTTGGATCTTTTAATACTCATAAAAGTGCCATAAATGCAGGTTATACCTCTAAAAGTGGTTTTACAGCGGAAATTAATGCTTTCCAAAATTATTCGGATAATAATTATTGGATGAACGTTCCAAGAATTACTAATTTAGAAACTAATCAATATTATCCTGAAGCACGAGTAAGAAGATTTCATGATACGTATCATAACGAAACTGTAATTGCTAATATAGGAATTACTGGGAAAAAATATGCTGATAAATTAATGATTGGTTTTACTGCAGGACAAAATAAAGCCGATATACAAACTGGTGCCAGAATTGAAACTATATTTGGTAAAAGATACACAAGAGGGAACACTTTGATGCCTACCTTAAAATATCAGGTTAAAGACTTGTTTACAAAAGGCTTAAATGTAAACGTAACCGGAAATTATAATTTTGGTTATGAGCAAACAGTTGATACTGTAAACAGACGATATAACGCATTTGGACAATATACGCCACCAAACGACCAACCAGGTGGAGAATCAAGTAGATCCTTAAATAAAATGAAGAACAATAATGGAGTGGCTACGCTTAACGCAACTTATGCTCTGGGAGAACGTCATTCCTTTTTGTTAAATAATACCTTTAATACTTTTGATCGTAAACAAAGTGATGAGCTTTATCCAGAATCTGTAACGTATCAGCAACCTCAAAAGACACAAAAAAATGTTTTAGCAGTAGGTTATAAATTTGATTACAATGAAAAATGGAGTACTTCTGTATTTTTAAAAGATTATAATTTAAAAACTACATATGTTAAGAGTTATAATCCTACTGGAAATTTTGGAGATGTTGCTTATATGGGCTTCAATGACAATAGATCTTACCTAGGGTATGGTGGTGCGAGCAGTTATTATTTAAAACAAAATTTACAAATAAAAGCTTCTTATGAAAAGACGTATAGATTACCTACTCCTACTGAAATTTTCGGTAATGCAAATGAGAATATTCAAGGGAATCTTGAGTTAAAACCTGAATCCAGTGACAATGTTAATCTGGGCCTTAGTTATCAAACTAATTTTAATGATGTTAATGCTTTGTCATTTGATATTAATGGTATCTACCGCAATTCTACTGATTTTATTCGTTCAGAACTTAATAATAATCAAAATAAGTATGTAACAGTTAATCAAGATGCTGTAACAACTAAAGGTATTGATGGTGAAATTCGATATTCGTACAAGAAGCGATTTACATCCGGTATTAATATGACTTATCAGGATATCCGCAATATGACCAAATATGAGCCAGAACAAAACTATGTGTCCTATTGGTATAAATCCAAATTACCTAATATTCCTTTTTTGTTTGGGAATCTGGATGCAACTCTTTTCTATAATAATGTATTTAAAAAAGGAAATAATTTATCTGTAGGCTATAATCTGCTTTATGTACATGCATATTATTTATACTGGCCAATTCAGGGTGCAACAAATGGTAAACATGATATTCCTACGCAGCTTAAACATGATTTTAACATAGTTTACACCATGGCTAATGGAAAATATAATATCGCCTTAGAATGTCAAAATTTAATGGATAATGAACTTGTAGATAATTTTTCACTTCCAAAGCCAAGTCGTGCCTTCTATATAAAATTTAGATATTTTTTTAATAAATCAAACAAATAATTTTAATATATAAATATGAATACTATGAAAACAATTAGCAAATTGTCGTTATTTTTAGCTATAATAGCTTCATCATTAGTTTCTTGTGAGGATTCTGCAAGTGATCAGAACGGAGAAGTTAGTGGAGAAACAGGAAAAACAAAATATATAGTTACCGTTTCTACCGGTGCACAAGGAGCAGCTGATTATTTATTGACTGCTGATGATGTTTCAACAGGATCAATAACAACTATAGGAAACGGTTTAGAACAAGATGGTACATATCGTTATTACTTAACAACTCAAAACAAATTTTTCAGTTTCCTTTATGGTCAGGGAAATCCAGGAGCAGTTACCACTTATGGTTTAACAGCTGCTGGAAATCTAACATTAACTTCAAACTTTCAGTCTGAAACAGTACAGGTTTTTGCACCGGTTAACAAAGATATTGTAATGGTAAAAGTTCCTAGAAGTGGTGCTTCTATTTCTTATATGTATAAAGTTGATGCGGAGAAATCAATACTTACAGGAACAGTACAACAAGATACAAGACTTTTAGTTGGAAACAAAAATCCAGATTTCGCAGAGAGAGCTCACTTTACCTGGGCGACTCAGGTGGGCGACAAAGTAATGATGCCCTATATGAAAATTAATGGTGTTGCTCCTGATACTTTTGGATCAAGACATGCTGATAGTACTTGGGTAGCTGTATACAGTTATCCTGATTTAAAATTAGAAAAAGTAATTAAGGATAACCGTACAAGTTATTTAGGTGCTTATTTTACTAATGGATTATTCCAGGATGAAAAAGGAGATGCTTATGGTTTCTCTGGTGCAATAGGAACTCTTAATGGTGTTGTAACTTCTACTAAACCATCGGCTATTGTTAAAATCAAAAAAGGAACTACTGAATTTGATCAATCGTATTTCTTTAATGTAGAGCAAGCTTCAGGAGGACATAAAATATCTTCTACAAGTTATATTTCAAATGGGAAATTTTTATTATTAATGTATGGAACTGCAGGAACTAACGCTGGAGCTGTAAAATTAGCAGTTGCTGATGTGTACAATAAAACATTTAAATGGGTTACAGGTATGCCGGCTACTTTAACAAGTGCTACAACAAGATATAATATTACATCTGAAGATGGAAACTCAGGAATACTTGGAGTTAATACTCCTGATGGAAACTGGATTTATTCAATCAACGGAACTACTGCTGTAGCAACAAAAGGTATGAAAGTTGAAGGAGGTACTATTACTGCAATCCAGAAATTAAAATATTAAGACTTAATTTTTTTTTATCGTAAGTCCTTATTTATGGGGACTTACGATTTTTTTATTTATCCAATTTATCTCTATCCAATTATGTTTTCTTCTTCAAAAACAAATAAGAAAAAAAGTAAAAAATCACTATTTAAGCGCATTATGGCCTGGCTTCATTTATGGCTTGGTTTAGCATCTGGAATTATTGTAGTAATTGTTAGTCTTACGGGCTGTATCTATGTTTTCGAAAGTGAAATTAAAGATTTTATTGAAGACTGGCGTTTTGTTAAACCTCAGGAACAAGCCTTTTTACTACCGTCTCAATTGGTGACAATTGCAGATAAGGAAATGAAAGATAAGAAAGCTACAAGCGTAACTTTTGGAGCAAAAGATGAAGCCGCTATTGTAGGTTATTTTGTTGAGAAAAAAGAAGGAGGAGAAAAAGCAGAGGCTAAAAGAGGACAGCAGAAAGCAAGTATTGGAAGCAAGGAAATCACTAAAAATGAAAAGCTAAAATCTGATGTAAAATCTCAGGCAAATGAAAAAGGTAAAGGTAAAAAAGGCAGAGGAGGAAGAAGAAGCGGAACTTTTATAAGTGTTTATATGAATCCGTATACAGGAGAAATATTAAACGTAAAAAGCTTTTCTAGAGGTGAATCACCTGACTTTTTCAGATGGATATTAAACGGTCACCGTGCGTTATGGCTTCCGTATGATATAGGACGCCCAATTGTGGGTATTGCAGTTTTAATTTTTGTTGTTTTAATAATTTCTGGTATCGTTTTATGGTGGCCTACAAAATGGATTAAATCAATTATAGATAAAAGTTTTAAAATAAAATGGGACGCCAGTTTTAAACGTGTCAATTACGATTTGCATAACGTATTGGGCTTTTACAGCTGTATTTTCCTCTTTTTTATTGCAGTAACTGGTCTAGTTTGGAGTTTTGGCTGGTGGAGTAAATCTTTGTATTGGGTTACATCTGGAGGGAAACCATTAGTTGAAAATAGAGAATCTCCAAAATCGGATACGACTAATGTAAAAGAATTTAAAATTACAACAGCTGATCAGGTTTTATTGAATATCAAAAAAGAAAATCCTCAGGCATCAGGAATCATGATTAGTATTCCTGGCAAGCCTTCAGATCCTATTGGTGCTTTTGTTTACAAACAAAAAAACACTTTTTATAACATGGATCGCTATAGTTTTGATCAACAGACTTTGAAAGAGATTTCGATTAAAACACCTTTTTCAGGAAAATATATGGAAGCAAATATACCAGACAAAATCCGAAGAATGAACTATGACATCCATGTAGGAAGTGTTCTTGGTTTAACAGGTAAATTTATTGCATTTTTTGCTAGTTTAATTTCTGCCAGTTTACCTATTACAGGATTTATTATTTGGTGGGGAAAAAAATTCGGTAAAAAGAAGTCTACTGCTAAGCCTAAACCAGTTCAAAAAATAATTCCTACGGTAAAAAAAATAGAAGAGAAAGAGTTGGTAATGTAAGATTACTGCATATAATCAAAAAAGCCATTAATTCTTAATTGAATTAATGGCTTTTTAATTTAGATAGAATTTAAGGAACCAATTTTATATTTGGTTTTGGAGCAGGTTTCATTCCGGTTCCCATATAAAAACTAGTATGCGGCGGCTGATTGTAACCTACATTTTGCCAGGCAATAGCTAAACGGTACTGCGAATCGTGCATCAGTGTATATTGTCTGATTGTGGTTGGAATTGTTGTAGAGTAAATACGCAATTCGCTATTATCTTCACTTCTTAAAATTAATTCTTCTCTCCAATCGCCTAAAATATCAGCAGAAAGTCCAGGAGTTGATTTGGTTCCATTATTAGAAACGGCACCTTCGGCAGTAAAGATTCGACCTTTCCCGTATTTATCAATATAATTCGAGTTTAGAATTTCTCTCGAAGTATCGCCATCCCAATAAATTAAAAAGTTAGTCGATTTTGGGGCTTCGCCAATTTTATTCCCTTTGATGTCGTATAAACCATTAGAACCCGACCACCACATTTGGGCACCAATTCTGCTCGGATCAATGTTGTCAGCAACGCCTCTTCCTACGTCTTCATCATCCATAGCTGTAAATAGCACTTTTCCATCAGCAGCCGAAAATAAAGTTACTCCAGGACCTTTAGTTCCTTCTTCGATTTCGTGTACACCAAAAACTTCCTGACCCGGAATTTCAGGATCTAAATCGCTTACATGTAATGCGTCGCCATGTCTAAAACCTGTTGTGTATAATCCTTTGCCATCATTGTCAACTACCATCGAACCGTAGATGATTTCGTCTTTTCCATCATCATCCACATCAGCAACAGACAATCCGTGATTTCCCATTCCTGAGAATGGATTGCTTCCATCTTTAGAATCAAATATCCATTTTGAAGTTAATTGTTTGTCTTTAAAATCCCAGGCAGCCATAACAATTCGGCCATAATAACCTCTGCACATCACCACACTTGGGTGCAAACCGTCAAGATAGGCAATACAAGCCGTAAAACGATCGACTCTGTTTCCAGTTCGGTCATTTTTTCCATTTCCGCCTCTGCCACCCCATTTTCCAATGTCACCTCTCTCAGGAATATAAGGAACAGTATTGATGATTTTACCTGTCTTTCCATCAAAAACAGTTAGGTATTCAGGGCCTTGTAAAATTTTGCCATAAGTAGCTGATCTTTTATTCAAATCTCTCCAGTCTTTTGTTGCATCACCAACAACATTATTGGCACTATCGGTAGTTCCATCGGCAGTTTTACAAATTAATTCGGCAATGCCATCTCCATCTAAATCGTAAACCATAAACTGGGTATAATGTGCACCTTCGCGAATGTTTTTACCCAAATTAATTTCCCATAAAAATTTCCCGTCTAAAGTGTAAGCTTGAAAAATGGGAGGGTCGGTTAATCCTGTAAAAGAATTGTCAGCTCCTTTTCCAGTCATGTGTACTACTAGATCATAACGTCCATCTCCGTCTAAATCTCCAACCGAAAGATCATTAGGAATATATCCTGACTTTGTTTTTAGCGGAATGGATAAATAGTTTTTATCCGGACTATTGGCTGGAATGCTGAAACTTCCTTTTGCTTCTTTTTCGACACCGTCTACAACTGTTTTTACAAACCAGGTATTGTCTTCAGTGGGATTGGCTTTTTTATCAATAAGATTTGTTGCTCCAGTAATAGGTTTTTCATTGACAAGAATTGCTGGTTTTGTTCCGGTTTTTCGATACAAGTTAAAAGCTAAATCATCAGCATCGGTGCCTAAAACTCTCCAGCCTACATAAAAATTGCCATTTTCTTTTACTGCAATTAGTCCGCGATCCAGCGATTCCATTTGCCTTTGACTGAATAATAAAGGGCTCGACAGCTGAAAAGCCAGTAATGCTATCAGGTATTTTTTCATTTTTGGTGGTTAAATTGGTTGATTGTAATGTGGTAAAAAGGGATTTATTCTAAATTCGTTGTTAGGACTCGAAATAAGTAGTAAGGTTTAAAGAGATTAGTAAAAAAAATTTGCCACAGCTGTAAAAGAAAATCACTGATTAATCTGTGCAAATCTTTTATAGCTGTGGCAACTCAATAAATTTTTAAATTCTATTACGGTCTAATTAAAACATCTTTTCAAGACCTTCCCATTTTACATTCCATTTTCCATCTTTAGGGAAACCTGGATTTTTTTCGGTAGTTCCGTCCCAGCCGGCACACATCATTGCTACTGTTGTAAGTACACCTCCGTTTCCAGGTAAGTAAATTGGTAAACGGTCTTCTTGATAATTATGACCGTTTACTAAATAGGTGTTTTTTTGCACTTTCATAAATAAGGCATCAACTGCTTTTTCAGGCATTCCTAAACGAGCGGCAGTCATTGCAGTCATTGGGAAATCCCATCCCCAGGTTTCATTCCAGGACCAGGTTTTCCAAATCAAATCAAAAGTATTTCTCATGATTTTTTTATCCAAAAGGCTTGTTTCTGGTAACATTCCGTAGGTTCCAAAAACTGATGGATGATCGGTTTTGTATTCAGGATTAGTATAAGAATCGGTAGCGCTTTCGGTAGCTAAATATACATTCTCCTGAACAGGCAGTTTAGATAATTGAGCAACAACGTCTTTCCATTTAGCTACTTCTGGTTCGCCCAGACGTTTTTTCCATTCTAAAGCTGTATTTAAAGCCCAATTCCAATAGGCTAATTCATAAGTTGGATTAAAAGTTTCAGCTGCTTTAAAACGTTCTTGTGCCGGAATAACTCCAGGACCTAAAATGTATCTTTTCTTTTCTTTGTCGAAATAAGCAAAAGAAGCCATAAAATCGGCAGTAGCAAAAACACGTTTTTTATACAAGTCTAAAGTCGCTTTGTCTTTGTGATCTCGGTACATTAATTCAGCATAAGTAATAAAATGAGGCTGTTGCCAAATTAACAATGCTCCTACAGAAGAAGGCGATTCATTACCATCCGGATCAGTCATTTTTTGCCATCTTACACCTTCAAATCCTTGTCTTTTGGCAATTTTTTTAGCGTTGTCATATACTTTTTCATACCATGGTAAACTCTTTTCGAGTAAATTAGTTCTTCCCCAAAGCGGAAAATGAACACCATGCCACCAGTGCATTTCTAAGTGTGGTTTTCCGTACCAGCTGTTGTAGGTTAAACCAGTTTCTTGTGGAGGCTCGTTTCCGGTACATTGTAATTTAGTAAGATATTGAGATAGAATTACTCTGCGCTCTAATTCAAAAGCTCTCGAATCAGTACATTGAGAAAAATCTACAGCACCACCACTTTTCCAGAATTTTTCCCATCCAGCGATGCTGCTTGATTGTACTGCTGCTACATCAGGAATGTTCATTTTTCCTTTATGAGCTGGAGCAAATTCGCAACTGAATTCAAAAGTATTGTTCTTTGATGGTGTCAACAGAAAATAATGTGCTTCTTTTTGAGCAATGGCTGCATTTCCTTTCCATTTTAGACCAATGTTATAAGTAATCGAATCCATTTTGTGTGCAATGATGGCTTCGTTTTTTCCGTTGTTGGATAGTGTGCTTGTATGAGCAAAATTAGCTTTCCATAAATTTCCATTATCTCCCCATTTCATTGTTGGGAAAGGAATTCGAACACGTATTTTTAATTGTCCTTTTTTAATTAAATCAGAAACAACTTTTACGCCAATAACGTCTTTTTCCTGATGTGAAGCTGTCCATACTTTTACAGGAATTCCTTCAAATGTAAAGTTACTTTCGATTTCTCCAGTCCAAACGTTAAGTGTCTGCTTAATGTTTTTAATGTCTGATGGCGTAGCTAAGCTGCCGTCTTTTTTATAGAATTCAAATCCTAAATTTCCTAATTGTAATCTATGAGCGTTAGCACGAAAATATTCCACGGCTTTTACAGCATGTTCAGGTGTTTTTTGTTGAACAGAATAAGAAACTTTTCTTCCATTTTGGTCAAAGTCTTTTAAGGTTTCTTCCAACGTATAATTTTCGGTATTGGCTACAGCATTCCATCCCCATTCTGATTGCGTTCCTAAGGGAACACCAGCTTGATAATAATCAGGAAAAGTTTGTAAACCTGTTGCATCAACAGTATAGGCGAATGTTCCATTTCCAACCGATAAAGAACCTAATGTGTCAATTTTTGTAATATTAACATTGTGCCTGGTGACAACTGCTTTTCGGTCAATTTTTTCTTGTGCTTTTGCTGTGGTTATTAGCAAACACAAAGAGAGTGCGATGAATACTTTTTTCATAAAATTATAATTTAATTGATTTTAAAGATAAAGCCTGAAGCCGTTTCGTATTTTCCGCCTTGTGAGGCTGTGAATAGATAGGTAGCTTTTCCTTTTTGAAATAATAGTTGAGGTCTTTCAACTCTTCCATAACGGTTTAAATGTTTCGGAGCAGCTGGTTGCGTAATGTATTTAGTGAGTTCCTGATAACCTATTAAGGGTTTTGACCAATGTTTACCATCTTTGGATTCCATATACAATCCTTTGTCAATCCCAAAAACGCCCATGTCTCGAGCTAGCATTTTAAATTTCTTGTCTTCATACCAAACATAAGCATCTTCGCATTGCTGATTGTTTCCCATATTGTGAAAATCAACAACTGGATTTCCTTCGTATTTGGTGTAAGGCCCTTCTAGCGACTTGGCTGTAGCCAAACCATATTTTCGATTCCCCTTGATTTCAAATTTTGGATGAACATAACCTTCAGTATCCAGCGATTTATAATACAACCAATATTCTCCATTAGGATGTTTTATAAATGAAGGATTGGTGGTCAATAAATCATCCCATTCCCCTTCTTTTCCTGGAAGTAGTAAAGGTTCGTCGGGTCTAGTCCAGGGTCCGTAAAGTGAATCGGCTGTAGCCAAACCAATGCGTTTGGTGTCCATTTTTCCATTAGAATTTCCTAAAAAGAATAAGGCATATTTCCCATCTACAAAATGAATACTCGGATTGTGGCAGGTGGTTGCATCCCAATAACCAGCACCTCTTGGTGAAAGTACTGTGCTTACATACTCATAAGGTCCTTCAGGTGAATTGGCAACAGCATGAGCAATTTCCGAACTGTTGATCCATCCGCTCATACCTTTGGATTTTGGCCAACGAGAAAAAAACACGTGAATTTTTCCATCAGGTCCTTCAATAGGACTGTTGCACCAAACATAGTAATCTTCGAATTCTAAAGCGCGTCCAACAGGAGTTAAGCTTTTTTCGAAATCAGAAATTTTGGGTTCTTCATTTATAGTCAAAAAATCATGAGCATACACAGGAATCAGAACTCCTAAAGAAGCCAGAAATGTGGTGCTTAAAAATTCTTTTCTATTCATTTTATTTATTCTCGGTTCAACGTTAAGCTCATAATTCCAATTAGGACTTCATTGGCAATGGCTTTGATTTCTATTTTTTGAAGCTTTTTATTTTTGTTCAACGGTATATCAATAATTGTCCCAGCTCCGCCTTCTACACCAAAATCACTAAAACCTTTTATTGTTTTAAAATCTTTAAAGTCTCTGCTAATCATTCCTGTTTTTAGATAAACTCTTGGCGGTTTTTGAGCATTGGTAGTAAAAGCATACCCATCAGTATAATAATCTTGCTCTATTGGCCACCAATTTTCAGGGTTTTTTAGTTCCAATTTTTCGCTGCTTCCATCGCTGTAAGTTACTATAATTTCACCATTCGTAAATCGACTTTGCATTGGATTAGTGGTTCCTGCCATCATCAAATAAGCCTGAGATGCTTTTCCCGAAAGGGGAATACTAAGTGTTTTAGGAAAATTATCCCATTGCGAAACAAAGGCAATGTTTTTATCAGCAGTAGAAGAAGTAGCGAACGGAACGCCCTGCGGACTGATAATCTGGTTATTCGTTCCTGCTTTTGCTCTTAATCCAGAGTCGTCAATTATTGGTTTTATAAAAGGATAACACCAGTTTCCAATTCCCTGTGTTGGAATTTGGAGACTTGGCGATTGCGCTCTCGGACTAAGGTATTTATTTTCAAAAATATTCGTGATTTTATCATTGAAAACGCCGTCCAGTTTTACAGCTTCCCATTTTGTTTTAGGATTACTGTTAATATCCCAATTGGTGAAACTCAATTTTGTTCTAGTTCCATCTTCAAAATTCATTTCAATTTGATTCGTTCCTGAAATTAATTCGCTTAACGGAATTTCGATGTTGTTTTCTGAATTGGCTTGTAAACTAAATTTCGTTTTATTGGCTTTTTGATTCGAAATAAGGAAGCCATTTATTGCTTTTTCAGTATTGTTTTTGATAGCTACTACAGTGTTTTCTCCTTTTATCGAATTGGAAACAATTTCAAGATTAGATTTGATATTGATATCAATGGCTTGCCACCAAATCATCTCTTTTTGTTTTAATTTGACAAAAAACGATTTGTTACCAATAGTATTTGCTATCGCAGTAATTTCACTAGTATTGATAACCGCATTTTTTAATGCGTTTTGAGTATCTTTTATTTCTAAAATAGTAGCGTTTTTTGTTGCAATATTAATGTTTTCGCCTTCGCAAATGGATGAAATCGGAGCCAGTTGTTCTAAGGTTTCATTACTCCAGATAATTTCAACTTTATACGAATCAGTATACGGACTTTCGATACTTATTTTTGGACTTCCAATAGTTCCATCAATCATTTTCCAAGATACTGTTTTGCCATTTACAATCACTTTGCTAATGGTTGAATGAGTAGCGTTGACTATTAATTGCAAGTTCATTTTTGTTGAAAAATGAGGTGTAATTTGGTAAACGTCAGTGTTTTTTGTTCTTTCGAAAGCAAAGGCTACATCGGGAATTTCAAGAGAAGCATGATCCCAGGATTTTGGTAATCCCGGTTGTATTGTTAAAGTATTTTTAAGTGCATCAGGTTGAATTCCGAAAAGTCCCTCTACTAAAGTTCGTCCAGCCATTCCCACTGGATCGGCAAAATCGCGATACAACTCGCCACGAATCGCATCCTGAAATAACAATTGTTCAAATCCGCCAGGACAGGCACCTAGATACATACTTTCGATTAAACCACTTTCCCACAGTTGATATGCTTTTTCCGATTGTCCGCCTTGCCAATATGCCAATGCGGTGTGTAAAACTTCGGCAAGAGCCACATTATTTACAGACCAGGTGTACGGTTGCCAGTTGGTAGTGGAAATTAATTCCAGATTGTCTCTGTCTAAGCCTTCGGCAGCAACTGGAATATGAGGAATTTCATTGTCAATATATTTTAAAGCTTGGTACGCCTGAAAAGGATTCGCAATTTCGCTATCTAAAGCATGATAAACCGTCCAGATACCTGGCGTATCATGTGTTAATTGGTTACCTAAAAGATCTTTGTATTCGGCAAAAGTACCTTTGTTGTTTTTCCATAATTTTTGCTGAATGGCCTGATGAATGTGTGCAGCCTCTTTTGCATAAGATGCTCCGTCTTCGCCCACAATTTGCGCTAATTCGGCAGCCATTTTATTCGCATAATAATTGTATGCCGAAGTATACGTTACACCGCCTCCGCTATAGCCTAATCCGTCGCTCGCCCAGATAGCTGCATAAGCATCATACAATCCGTCGCCATCTACATCATAATTTCTTTTTTCCCAGCCCAAATGCCTCTTGATTACCGGCCACATTTTTTTCAGGAAATCCACATCGCCAGTCCATTTAAAATGACGAACTAATTGATCAATAAAAACTAGATTCATATCATAATGGTGGGCGATATCATTCCTGTTTGGATTGCGGCTAATGTAACCGCTACTGAACATAGAAGTACCAATTTTTTCTAACTGTCGCGCATAATTTCGGGTAGTATCAGGAACAACTGGACCTGTTTCAGGTGCTGTAACCTGTGAATTCCCATAACTTTCAAAATGAGTTTTAGCTCTGTCATGCCAACCTAACGGATCAGCAACATAAGCACCACGCCAGGCATTTAAGTGCATACGCCAAGCAATAGCGCCGTGTAAATAAGCTGGATTTTCCCAAATAGCATCTGCAGCCATAGCTAGTGCACCACCCAAAGTATTGATATAAGGATCAGGCGTGTTTACTTTAATTCGGTTAGCCATTTGTTCACTTTGAGCAAGGGCTTTTTTAAATTTTTCGGCTATAGATTTTTGAGTTGTATTCTCAATTTTGGCTGTGTTTTCAAACAACCAATAATTTCCTTCTTTCGAAAATTGATTCAATTGTCCAATAAGCATTGGAGCCGAATCTACTTTTGAAGTATAATTTTCTAAAGGTGTTTTTAAGAAATTAGCACTTGACAAATGCGTTTTCGAATCAGGGAAAACAGCATTAATTAGCTGAGTGTTTTTTTTCTCTTTTTTATTGGCTTCAGAACCATAAGAGAGCGTAAAACTGTTTTTGTTAATTTGGTATTGATTGTTGATGCAATATTCAGGATGTAAATAAAACACCGATTCTGGATCGCCACCAATGTCTCCATTTCTTGAAAATTTCTTTCCGCTAGCGCCCCCGTAAGCCCAAACTAGCGAAATGTTTTTAGGAACATTGTTGCCAATAACTTTTAGAATAAAACCATCGCTGTCTGCCAAAGCTACAATTTGAATCGTCAAAGTAGCATTCGAAAGTAAGGCATCGTTGATTTGATATTCTACAATTCCTGGAGTATATTTTGTATTTATTTTATCGGCTTCGGTAAGCCATTTACTGTTTTTTTCGTTAATTATTCCCAGTTTCAAATTCCCACCCATTCCCGGCATGTAAGTAGCAAATTCAGGTAAATCTCCGGCTTCCACTCTAAAAGCAGTATTGTTGCCGTATAAAGCACGATTGAATTTTCGAGTACCATTTTTTAAAACAAAACTCTTGCCTTCGGGCGCATAATGGATCTTTCGGGTTTCTCCATGCCATAAATTTTGACTTTGCGCCGTTAGATTTGGCACTGCAAAAGACAGACAGATAAGTGAGATGGAAATTTTAAACTTCATTATAAATAAATTGTTTGGTATTATTTAGTTGTGGATTTCGAAAAATCTACATTCTTAGCATTTTCAATTTTTAATGTTGAATGATCCAATGCATTAATCGTGACATTGTCTAAAATCCAATTGTTGCTATAGGCAATATTTCCAGCAGTTTCGGCTGTAATATGAACGTCTTTAAGAGTTATATTTTCGACAATAGATTCTTTTAATCCAGCTACCGAAATAGCTTTTCTTGCTCCTTTGATGTCAATGTTTTTTAAATGAATGTTTCTGAAAGCAGGAATTCCTTTAGACTCTGGTTCAACCTTAGCGAGCATTTTTTTCCAGTGTGGAGGTAAAGTTTCCTCAGTATAACCAGCAGGAAGTTTAGAATAGCTGTAAGCTGGATTCCAGTTCATCGAAATGGTAATAAAAGTACCTACACTTTCCATTTTTATATTTTCCATATAAATATCTTCTACCGTTCCACCTCGATTAGTAGCTGATTTTATATTTAATCCGTTTTTAGTACCGTATCCCTGAATGTTAGAAACATAGACATGGCGAATGCTTCCTGAAGTTTCGCTTCCTAAAGTCAATAAACCAGCTCCTTTTCGGGCGATACAATTGCGTACCACTACATATTCAGTTGGGCGATTGACTCTTAATCCGTCCCAGTCACGTCCTGCTTTTAAACAGAAATTATCATCATTACAATCAATGTCACAGTTTTGAACTAGTATCCATTTTGATGAATCAATATCAATTCCGTCCGTGCTTGGTCCGTGTCCGCCAATGTTGTTTCTTATTTTTATTCCATCAACAGTAATGTATTCCGAATACAAGACCTGAACGGTCCAAAATCCTGCTCTTTGAATATTTAAATCTTTAAGAAATACATTTTTAGAATTCGTGATTAAAATCGTTCTTGGACGTTTTGCATCATAATCTACAATCCATCGCAAGTCTTTGGCCTCGTATTCTTTTCTTAAATTCCAATAATAATCCCAATATACTTTTCCTTGCCCATCTATAGTCCCTTCACCATCCAGAGTTACATTTTTTTGATCTAAAACATTGATCAAAGCTGCTGGCCATTTCATTTCGATTCCTGCTACACGAGTATCAATTTCGAGATAATCGGCAATGTTTTCGCTACCTAAAATAGTTACCTCTTTAGGAACATTAAAATGAACTCCCTCTTTAATAAATAAGGAACCTGTTAGGTAATTTCCAGGTTTGAAAGTAAGTGTTCCACCGCCATTTTTACTGCATTCGTCTATGGCTTTTTGAATACTTTTAGTCGAGAGTGTTTTACCATCATTGACAGCTCCGTAATCATTTGCATAATAAATTTTGGACTTGAATTTATTTTCTTTTGCACCAACTTTGTTGATCCATTCAGGTTCAAAATTGGCAGAACGACTGCTAATTTGTGCCGTTTGTTTGCATGAAAAAAGCAAAAAGAATAAGGAAGTTAAAATGATGTGGTATTGTTTCATTATAATTAATTTTATCTTCGAAAATCTTTATTTCATATCGAAAAGGTATCCTGCACTTGCCTGATTTTAAACTAAAATTTAGCAAATTGATAAAAACGGGATAGTTTTGGATAATTTATGTTTTAATTTTCGAAAAAGTTAGAGCTGTTTTAGTTTATTCGCCGCCTGAATTTACTTCTTTAGAGTCTTTTGCAAATTCGATTTCTAAATCTTTTTTTAGTTTATCAGTCACATTAGAATGTGTTAAAACTAAATTTTCTTTCTCTTCAGGATCTTTTTCGATATTGAAAAGTTCAAAAACAGTGGGACTATTTTTATGTCTTGTTCGAATTAATTTCCAAGGTTTTTCAATAATGCTTTCTTGCAAATGACCACGAATATATATGGCTTGATTTGGGATGGAATCTTTAGTAATAATCGAATTCCAAATGTTTTGTCCTTCTATAGTTTTAGGAAGCGATTTGGTTCCTGCCAAAGACAAAATAGTAGGCATTAAATCTGTTACCGAGATATAATTGTTATTCAAAGAACTATTGATTTTATCTTTCCAATAAATAAAAGCAGGTACTCTTATACCGCCTTCGTAGTTGGAAGTTTTCCAGTCTCGCAAAGGGAAATTGTTACCCAATACATCATTGGCTGCATGTCTTCCCTGATATTGATTTCCGGGATTCCATTTGTCCATAGCACCATTATCACTCATGAAAATAATAATGGTATTCTTGTCTAAATGCTGTTTTTTCAGGGTTTTTAATATTTGCCCAATACTATAATCTAAATGCGACATAGCGGCAGCATAATCTCTACGGGAATTATTTTTTATGGTTTTTAAATACGGTTTTTTCCATTTGTCTTCTTCTTGCAAAGGAAAATGCGGAGCGCTATAACTCAGCTGGATATAAAAGTTTTTAGAAGGATCTCTCTTGGTTTTAAGCCAGCTAATGGCTTCGTTTTCAATTAGGTCAGTAACATGTCCTTTCTCGGTAATGAATTTTCCTTCTCTGTGCCAACTCGGATCTCCATTTTTATATTCATGGCTGTATTGGTCTATTTGTCCGTGCAAAAATCCATACGAGTAATCAAAACCATAAGCTTTAGGTCCGCTAGATGGATTCAAGCCTAAATGCCATTTTCCAAACAAAGCCGTTTGGTAATTTTGTTGGTGTAAGGCTTGTGGCAAAGTAGTAACATCACTAGGAAGTGTCAGATTACTTTTGTCACTAATAGGCGCTACAATTCCCATACGGCTGGAAGGTCTTCCTGTAAAAAAACTAGCTCTGGATGGAGAGCAGGTAGGAGCAGCGTACAAACGATTGAGTTGAGCACCATTTTTAGCTAACCAGTCGATATTAGGAGTATGAATTTCTGAACCATTATAACCTACATCATTCCAGCCTGCATCATCAGCAACAATAACTACAAAGTTAGGTGTAGTAGGAGGGTCTGTTTTTTTGTCTATGGATTGTCCAAAAGATAAAAAGCATGTCGAAAATGCTACTACGCTGTTGATGATAAGGCTGTTCATGAATTGTATGTTTAAAATTATTTATGAGTTTTTAATTGTAAGGAACTATCGTTGATTTCAAATTCGTTGTTTTTAAGCATCATAATGATTTCTGATCCAGCTAAAATTACCGGTCCGTAACCATGAGCAGCAAAAACATTTATTGGACGATAGTAGTAAAAAGCGGGATCAAATCCCATGCCAGTACCTACACAAGTTCCTTCTACTTCTCCTTTGTCGTTTACTTTTGTAGCAACCGCATTCCAGGCTAATAATGCTGCTGGAGCATAAGCTGCTTTGTCGATATAACCTCTATTGATAGCGCGAGTAATAGAGAAAGCATAAATAGCAGTTGCAGATGTTTCTAAATAAGTGTCATTTTTGTCAATTAACTGGTGCCAAAAACCAGTACCGTCCTGATAAGCAACCAAGCCTTTGATATGTGCTTTTAGTTGATTTAAAACAGGTTTGTATCCTGGATGATCTTTTGGTAAAACTTCTAATAATTCAACTAGAGTCATAACTGCCCAACCATTAGCACGAGCCCAATGAAATTGAGGGTGCACTTCCATAGATTGTACCCAGCCGTGTATGTATAAGCCTTTTTGGCTGTTAAACATTTTCTCTGAGAATTGTTTTACTTGCTTTACAGCATCATCATAATATTTAACATCTCCTGTCAATTTACCCATTTGTGCCAAAGCAGGAATAGCCATAAACATATCATCTAACCATAAAGTGTTGGGTTGTGGTCTGTTTCTGGCTAGCGTTCCATCGGTTAGACGAAATTCTTTAGTGCTGATGTAGTTCATAAAATCATCAATCAAAGGTCTCAAATCTGCTTTTAATCCAGCTCTTTGCGCTTTAATCATAGAGGCAGTAACAGCACCTCCATCATCCAAGGCATGCGGATTTAAAAAACCACGTATTGGCGATTGAGATTTATTGTTTTTTTGAAGTTCTTTCTTGTAATAAGGAGCAATATCAGCGATTAGTTTTAATCTTTTGTTAGTGTAATCAGCATATTTTTGATCTCCGGTTGCTTCGGTTGCTAAAAGCATCGCAGCATAAGTTACTCCCCATTCGTAACTGGTTAATCTAAAAGTTCCTGGAGAAAATACGGTGTTTTCATCTAGTTTTTTTAGGTCAGTAACTTCTTGTTTGGTTTTATTATTTATCAAACTAGCAGGAGTTGTTTTTTCTAAAAAAGAATATATTTTATCTATAGTCGCTTTGATTTCCTGTGTTGATTTTGCTCCATAAGGAGTTGGATAATCGGGTTGTAAAAGGTGTAATGGAGCTGTAACATCATTGGCAGGTTGTTGAGCATTTGCCAATGTTGGGATTGCCATTATTGCTGCAGCAACGCCTATTTTAATTCCAGTTGAGAATGGTTTGGTTTTCATTTTACTTAAATTTTGGTGGTTAGTTAGATTTAATAGCTATTATTTTACGGCAACATCCCAAACTTTTGATAGTTGAGAAGTACCTTTTGGTCCTTGAATTTTTAAAATTACAACATATTTGCCAGCTTCTTTATATTGATGAGTCGGATTTTGAGTGGTAGCGGTAGTTCCGTCGCCAAAATCCCAATTCCAGGAGTTAATTTCGCCTTCAGATTCATCAAAGAAAGCGACTTCTCTTTTGCTCATATTCACTACTTTAAAAGACCATTTGGCTTCAATATTTTTTTTGAATTGGTTTTCCAATGGCATCAGTTTAAAGGGCAGACTGTAAGAAGCATTTCCGTACATTTTATGTTCTTTTGAAAGATTCCAAAAACCATTATTTTCTGTTTTATTGACATCATCATAATCAATTATTGCCCAGCAAAGACCGATGTTTTTGTTTTCTGTTAAGATGGATTCTATTGCTCTAGATGGATCATTTCCAGCATAATCAAAAGGAGTGATCCAAAATTCCAACGTTAGTTTTCCGCCTTGTCCTGGTTTAAAATCATAATGATACGATGCATTGGCATAGGGTAAATTTTTAATCCAAGGCTGACTTCCCCAAACCATAGTCCAGTCTTTATTTACAGCAGGAGTAAAAATATGGTAGTTTTGCGCATGGACTCCGTGATAGGAAAAATAGGCATCCATAGTATTGGTTAAAGTTGGATTAGGATGGAAGCGATCAATAAATGGTCCACCAGATTGGTCGGCATCGATTATTAATTCGAAAGTATCGTTGTGTAATCCCGGTTGTGAAAAATCCCAATAATCATCATAAGCTTCATAAAGAAAATACAAACGATTGAGCCCTTTTACCCAACCTACTTTTACGCTAACATCAAGATTTTTTGGGTCGGCTTTGGATTGTTTTCCGCTGTCGTCCCACAATTGATCCATTCCTACAACGTAATTTTTAGGAACTATTTTCCAGTCTTCGCTATTTCCGTCAATTGTTGGAATTTTATTAGCAGGAAATTGAAAAACCTGAAAACTTCTATTGTCTTGTGCTTTAATTGGGTTACTAATAAAAAATAGCAATAGCAAAGACCAGCAATAGTTTAGTTTTTTTGTTTGATTAAAAATGGATTTGATTGGGAAAATCATTTTCTGTTTGTTTTCTGTTTTATATTATTAATTTTTGTTTTTTAAAAGGAAGACTTAGAAAATAAATTGAATCTATTTTAAGGTTTCCTGAATGCGGCAGAGCCAAGTTAAAAAAGCCCTAACAAAAATGCTAGGGCTTAAAACTAAAAACTCACACTAAAACTAAACTAAAAACTAAATTATGATGTACCAAATATAAGTTGGTATTAATTTTTTTAATTACAAAACTGTCTGTCAATAAGATAAGTTTTGATTTTTTAAAGGATAATTCCTTTTTTTATATCTCAATATTACTTCACTTTTTTTTATTTAGAATCCTGTACTATCCTGCTTTTAGTTAATAAAAAGTATATTATTTCAAAAAAAAATACCCAACAGCAAGATTTATTATGCTGTTGGGTATTTTAAAATGGAAACTTATTTTAATTTAAAATGAGTTTTTTAGATGTATTGGTTGATTATATTTTCGAAAAGTTCTTGTTTTCCACTTTTTAATTCTAATTCGCCATTTTCTAAAGCAATTTTGTATAGATCCTCTAGACCTAATTTTCCGTTTTCGAAATCTTTACCTTTTCCAGCATCGAAAGAGCTGTATCTTTCTGTTCTTAATTTGTCATAAGAAGAAGAAGTAATGATTTTATCAGCAGTCAATAAAGCTCTTGCAAAAGTATCTGCACCACCAATGTGAGCTAAAAATACATCTTCCATATCTGTTGAGTTTCTTCTGATTTTTGCATCAAAATTAACTCCACCACCTTGTAAACCGCCAGCTTTTAAGAAAACTAACATCGCTTCAGTTGTTTCCTGAATGTTGTTCGGAAATTGGTCTGTATCCCATCCGTTTTGGTAATCTCCACGGTTAGCATCTAAACTTCCAAGCATTCCAGCATTAGCAGCTACTTCAATTTCGTGTTGGAAAGTATGTTGCGCTAATGTAGCGTGGTTTACTTCGATGTTGATTTTGAAATCTTTCTCTAAACCGTATTTATGCAAGAAACCAATTGCTGTAGCCGAATCAAAATCATATTGATGTTTCATTGGTTCCATTGGTTTTGGCTCAATGAAAAAGTTTCCTTTAAAACCTTGTGCACGTGCATAATCTCTGGCTTTTACTAAAAATTGTCCCATGTGGTCTAATTCACGTCCCATATCAGTATTCAATAAAGACATGTAACCTTCGCGTCCTCCCCAGAAAACATAGTTTTCACCATCTAAAGCAATTGTTGCATCAAGAGCTAATTTTACTTGTCCACCAGTTCTGGCTAACACGTTAAAATCAGGATTTGTAGCAGCGCCATTCATATAGCGTGCATTTGAAAAACAGTTTGCCGTTCCCCAAAGTAATTTAATTCCTGATTCGGCTTTCTTTTGTTTTAGGTATTCAGTAATAGTAGCTAATCTGCTTTCTGATTCTGCAAATGTTGCTCCTTCCTGAACTAAATCGTAATCGTGAAAACAGAAATAATCAAATCCCATTTTGCTAATGAATTCAAAAGCAGCATCCGCTTTGTCTTTTGCAGCTTGAATTGGATCGTTTGACTGATCCCAGGCAAAATTTTGTGTTCCAGGCCCAAATGGATCTGAACCTTGTCCACAGAAGGTGTGCCAGTAAGCAATTGAAAATTTAAAATGCTCACGCATAGTTTTTCCAGCTACAATTTGGTCTGGATTGTAATATTTGAATGCTAACGGATTGTCAGATTCTTTTCCTTCAAATTTGATTTCGCCAATACCCTTAAAGTATTCTTTACTTCCTATTATTGCCATTTTTTTGTTTTTAGTTTATTTGTTTATAATAAGTTCTAGTTCTTTTTTCCAATTTTGATATGCTATTAAATAAGGTGTGCTGTTTTTTAAAGGCATAAAAGTCATTACGTGGTCGTTTTTGATAATATTATCACCAAAAGTCTCATAATCACCATCAATTAAACCGACTGCTCTTGCTGCTCCCACCGCTCCAGTAGTGTTGTAAATTTCTATTTCGTGACCAATTAATGTAGCTACAGTATTCGAAAAAATTTCTGATCGAAATAAGTTGTCGTTTCCTGCTCGGATAACATTTATTTGAGCATTATCGGCTTTCATGATTTCCATTCCATACACAAAAGCAAAGGCAATTCCTTCCAGAGTAGCACGGTATAAATGTCCGTGTCCGTGTTTGTTGAGGTTTAGATTTAAGAAATGACTGCCGATGTTTTTATTATTAAACATTCTTTCCGCTCCATTTCCAAAAGGAATTACAACCACGCCATCAGAACCTACCGAAACTTCTTCGGCTTTTACATTCATATTTTCATAAGAATCCATTCCGCAATGATTGCGTAACCAGCGGTATTGAATTCCAGCACCATTTATACATAATAATTTACCTACTGTAGGTTTTTCATTGGAATAATTAACGTGTACAAAACTGTTGATTCTGGAAGTCTCTTTCGATTTTAACTGGTCAGTTACAGCATAAATAACTCCAGATGTTCCTCCAGTTGCAGCAACTTCACCTGGTTTTAAAATATTTAATGATAAGGCATTGTTGGGTTGGTCACCCGCACGATAAACTACGGGAATACCAACAGCTAGTCCTGATTCCTTAGCACCTTTTTCATTCAGGAAACTTTGATTTGTAAAATTGTCTACAATTTTAGGAGTCAATGATGGATCAATTCCGTAGTATTTCAATAACCATTCGGCTACTTCATTTTCTTTATAATCCCAAAGCATGCCTTCAGATAAGCCATTTTTGGTAGTATTTATTTCGCCTGTTAACTTATAAGCAATGAAATCTCCAGGCAACATATATTTGTCAATTTGGCTGTAAATTTCAGGTTCGTTTTCTTTAACCCAAGTCAGTTTTGATGCTGTGAAATTTCCTGGCGAATTCAGTAGGTGAGTAGCACATTGTTCTTCTCCTAAATCTTCAAAAGCTTTATCGCCAATTTCCACTGCCCGGCTATCGCACCAAATAATAGAATTTCGCAACGATTTTCCATTTTTGTCAACTACGACTAATCCGTGCATTTGGTAAGAAATACCAACACCAGTTATTTTTGAAGCATCGATATTGGCTTCTTTAATGGCTCTTTTACTTGCAACACAACAGTATTCCCACCACATTTCGGGATCTTGTTCAGCCCAGTCTTTATGGTAGGCTGTAATTGCCATTTCATCTGCGGGTTCATGTAGTGTGATGATTTTTTTTCCAGTTGCAGCTTCTACTATGGCTACTTTTACAGAGGAACTTCCTATGTCATATCCTATATAATACATAATTTATAATGATTCTCTAATGGTTAGTTTTGTTGGTACATAATATTGCATCGGCTCGTCTTTGGTTACAAATTCGGCAGCTTTGATTCCTAGTTCATTGAAATCAGTAGTGATAACTGAAATCCCTTTGTATATGAATTTTTTCATAGGAGTTTCATTATAAGATAAAAAACCAACGTCCTTTCCGGGCTCTAAATCTTTCTCCCGGCATTGTTCTAAAAACATTCCTAAAATTCGATCGCTTACACTGATGTAGGCAATGTCTTTTTGAATGAAAAAATCTTTTGGATTAGTAATTACCTTATGATTTAAATCGAAATCAGTACAGAATTTTTTGAAAAAAGTAACTGTTTCTTTTGGGTGGTTGGTGAATGTTGGATAAACAAAAACAGTTTTTTTGTATTTCTTAAATAAATTCTCTCCTTGTTTTAAGGCTTCGTAAAAAGCTTTTCCAAAGTCTTGAAAAACATAATTGTTTTTTGATTTCGAATGAATATTCCAGTCAATTAATAATAGTTTTTCATTTGAAATAGATGAAAGGGTAGAAGCAACTTCTTTATCATCAAAATTCATTACTACATATTTAAAATACTTTCCTGCACTATTGTTGATGATGGTTTTAAAATTTTCGATATTATAATGGTGGAATTGTACATCGACAATTATATTTTCGGCTAAATTGTTTACAAAAGAATGGTAAAGTACTTCTTTGTAGGCTTTAAAAGTATCTAAAACTAATAGCACTTTTCTGGTTTCTCCAATTACGAAATAGCCTTTATTTGGTACAGAATCAATTAGCCTTTGATCTTTTAAAATCGAGTAGGCTTTAAAAACTGTATCTCTTGATAGTTGATTGTTTTTGCAAATACTATTTACGGATGGTAGTTGTTCTCCCTTAGCTAAAATGTTTTCCGAAATAGCGTTATTTATGGAATCAACGAGTTGCTGATATTTAGGAATATCGCTTTCATGATTGATGTTTAAAGTAAAATTGTTTTCCATTTTCTAATTGTACTGTTCTGTTCCGGTATGCAAATATAAATTTTATTTTTATACAAAAAATTATTTTCGAATTTTTATATAAAAAAATCCCATTTTGTATTATTTACAAAATGGGATTTTTACAAAATAGATAGTATTTATTTTTGGGCTAATTTGTATTTCAGTCCAATTTCCAAGCCTCTCAGTTCAGCGAGTCCTTTCATTCTTCCTATTAAAGAATAGCCAGGATATTGTTCTTTTCCTTCTTCTAATGAATGTAAAAAACCATGGTCAGGACGCATTGGTAAACTAATTTGTCTTTTATTCATAAGTAAAATTAGTTTTTCCATAACAGCTTCCATCGGATTGTCTCCATTAAGATGCTCTGATTCTCTAAAAATGTTTTCATCGCTGCGAATGACATTTCTTAGATGTAAAAAATGAATTCGATCTCCAAAATCATCAATTATTTCAGTCAAATTATTTTTTGGATCAGCCCCAAGCGAACCTGTGCAATAACATAGGCCATTTGCATTTACGGGAACAGCTTCGGTGATTTTTTTAATATCATCAGCAGTACAAACTATTCTAGGTAATCCCATTACAGGAAAAGGAGGATCGTCAGGATGAATGGCTAATTTTAGTCCTAATTCCTCAGCTAAAGGTGCTACTTCTGATAGAAAGTAAATTAGATTTTCCCTTAATTTATTGTCATCAATATCTTTGTAGTTGTCTAGTAAAGACAAAATTTGTTCAGCAGTAAAATTGATTTTGCTTCCAGGTAATCCCAAAAGTACATTTTTAAACAAAAGTTCTTTTTCTTCGGTAGAAAGTGAAGCGCCAAATTCTATCGCTTGGTCTTTTTGGTCAGCAGTATATTCGTTTTCGGCATTCGGTCTTTTTAGCAAATGAATGTCGAAATACACAAACGCAATATGATTGTATAATAATGCTTTTGTACCATCGGGATTTTCGAAATTATGATTGGTGCGAACCCAGTCTAAAATAGGCATGAAATTATACGTAATCACTTTGATGCCGCATTGCGCAATATTTCTCAAACTGATTTTGTAATTTTCAATGTATTGTTTGAAATTACCACAGGCTCTTTTGATTTCTTCATGAACAGGTAAGCTTTCGATTACTGTCCATTCCATTCCAGCGGCTTTAATTAATTCTTGTCTTTCTTGTATGGCTTCAATAGTCCAAATTTCGCCAACAGGAATTTGATGCAAAGCGGTTACAATTCCAGAAACTCCACATTGTCTAATATCTTGTAATGCGATGGCATCGGTAGGGCCAAACCAGCGCATGGTGTGTTGCATTGTTATCATAGTTTGTAAAATGTTAAAATCCGATGCTGTTTCCTCCATCAACTGGCAGAACAGTTCCTGTTACATATTTAGATTCGGCAGTGGCATAAAAGTAAGCGGCGTCTCCAATATCTTCTGGTTCACCTAAGAAACCCATTGGAGTTCTTCCTAAAACTTTATTTTTTCGTTCTGGATCGCTGTCTAGTGCTTTTGCAGACATTTTAGTTTTTATAAAACCTGGGGCAATACAGTTAACACGAATTCCAAACGGAGCTAATTCAACAGCCATAGCACGAGTCATGGCTTCAATAGCGCCTTTGCTGGCGGTGTAAGCAATTACTTTTGGAATACCATATTGAGAAGCCATAGAACTAATGTTAACAATACTTCCGTTTTTGTGTTCCTTCATGTTTTTTACTACTTCACGGCTTACTGCAAAAACACTTAAAAGATTAGTGTGTATAATAGATAAAAAATCTTCGTCAGTAACATCTGCGAATTCTTTTTTTAAATTGATTCCTGCATTGTTTACTAAAATGTCTATTGGAACTTCTTTAGTTAGTTCGGCAATCATTGCTGGAATTCCGTCTAGATTGTTTAAATCGAAAATTACAGGAATGGCATTAGAGCCAATTTCGGCACAAGCTTCTTCTGTTTTATCTTTAGAGCGTCCTATTATATAAGTCTTGATTCCATTATCGCATAATTTTTTGGCTGTAGCAAAACCTAAGCCCGAATTTCCTCCAGTAACAATAGCTGTTTTAGCATTCATAATTTTTTATTTTATTGGATGTGTATTTTATAGAAAGTCAAAAGTAATTGTTTTTCTCTTTTACCTCTATAATATAGTAAAAAATAGTTGTACTATTTAAATAGTTTTTTGAATAAAGGAGAAAGTGGATTTTTTTCTATATGAAAACTATTTTGTAGATATTTTCTAGCAATGTGTATTATTTTGTATCTTTAATAACCCTTTTTAAAAATTAGCCCTTAAATTGCTTTTTTCTTATAAAGCAAAGATGCTTCATTTTCAACTAAAAACTTAAACTCATACAAAGTGGTTGAAAAATCTTAACAAAAATAACAGATTTAATTTTTAAATAATCAGTGTCTATTACTCGTACCTGTATCTTTTTAAAATTACAAAATATATGTTAAATTGATATACATAAGCTTTAGTAGTTAAATTCTTTACACAATAAATGGTGAAAACCCAATAAACTCAATAAGTTTTTCATTGATAAAATATTAGTAAATAGATTGTCATATATGTATTTATTTCTGTATTTTTTTAAATATATATAAAAAACAGGATAGAGCAGGATAGATGTATTAAGTTGAACATATAAATTTGAAAAGTTAAAACTTAACAAAAAAGAGTTAAAAAAAACACAAATAATTTATTCACCACTTTATAATCTAACCAAATAATGAAGAGAAAATTTAACTATTATTTATTAATTCTACCGCTTCTGGTTTTTTTTACCAGTTGTAGTCGAGATGTATTTGACGAGTACTATGCCCGTCCTGATTATCTG